>Ga0123342_1008271_pt1 | contig 13218 bp, 17 predicted proteins | sample Turbeawhitnodule_FD_89960 | JGI IMG/M metagenome (GOLD analysis project Ga0123342, IMG submission 89960) | Root nodule microbial communities of legume samples collected from Mexico - Turtle bean Mexico white nodule | ecosystem: Host-associated > Plants > Roots > Nodule | place: Mexico: Nepantla...
GTAAGAGTGAACCAGTATAAATTGCTTGCGTGCTTATCTCTTACCCTTAACTCTTTAAATTCTGTTTTTAAGTTGTTTTTATAAACTGCTGATAAAAACAACCGATTGTTTCGAAGAAACAACTGATTGTTTTTCTAATATCATCTTGAAACAGTTTTGGTTCTTTGTTTCTTTGATTTCTTTCTCTGTAATTCAGCATTGATTTTCATTATACCTTCAAAGTTTGTGAAAATCCCCCTTAAACAATTCACCCCCCCTCTCGTTTAAGGCCATATATTCTAACAATGGTGACACGACTATGGCGAACCACGATCCACAATCCAACTACGGTTGCAACGATGGAGCTCTACTGGCTTGGTGAAGGAGGTATCAACGATGGAAGAAGATGCAGGGGTGACCAACCTCGTCAGAATGGGGCGCAACTACACACGTTATGGTTAAAGTTGTAGCGTTGATGAAGTGCGCGTCACAAACGAAGGGCGGAGTGCGTCGAAGGGAGCAGAAGTAACTCCGAATAGGGGCAATGACGAAAAATCTGTGGAGAAGAAGGGTGTTGAGGAAGAAAGAAGTAACCGTCGATGGGAAACATGGGCATTTATTGATGGCAGCAACACCATTTGTAGGCCAAGATAGGGACTCTTTGGGAGAGAAGCAGGTGCGGAATGCGGAGATGGGAGAAGCTTCAAAGAACAATTTCTTTCAGCCAAGAGATAAGGTTAGGCACGAATTATCTCAACAACCATCCTATTGATAGCGATGTTAGAAATTATAACAGGATATACTTATTGAAAAATGAGCACGTCGAAGCCATAAGAATTTGGAGGATGGGAAAGGAAATAATGTTTTCTTTTACATGAGAGGAGGATGCGGTTATAGGACATATTCAGACAATGGAGATGAGGGACAAAGGTGCTGTTAGAAAGGTGAGTACTAGCAAGGTGGAGAACATAGTTTCTGATGATGAAGATAATTAGCATGAACATCAGGGGAATATGGGGTTATGCTAACAAGAAATATCTAGAGGAGCTGATTAAGAAAGAACAGGCTGAAGTGGTGTGCTTACAAGAGACCAAATGCAAGGAGATGGAGAAGGAAAGTATCTTCAAGATGTGGGGTTCTAACGAAATTGATTGGGTCGAGAGGGGTGCTGTAAATAATGCAGGTGGGATGATTACGATGTGGAGGAGAAGATGTTTACAAGTGACAAACGCCTTTGCCGAGGAGAATTTTTGTATTATTCAAGGGGAGTGGAGTGTAGGGGAGGCGACTTAGATTACTATTGTGAATATTTACATCTCTGGGTCGTTTAGAGAGAAGAGAGTTATTTGGGAGGAGATATGGGAAACAAGAAGGACGCAAATATCTATGCCTTGGTGCGTGGTCGGTAATTTCAATTCTATCAGGAGGTTAGGTGAGAGGATAAGCGTGAACAGAAATATGGACTATAAGAAGGAGATGAGAAGGTTTAACGATTTCATAGAAAAAATGAAATTGTTGGATATTTCGATGGTGGGGCAAAAATTTACGTGTTATAAACCGAATGGAACTGCAAAGAGTAGAATTGACCGAATTTTAGTCTCAAGGGAGTGGTTGGACAGATGGCCATATAGTATTTAGAATGTTCTTGAAATAGTGTTGTCTGATCACTGGGCTTTGGTGTTAAAGACTAGTTCTACAGATTGGGGCCCTAAACCCTTCAGGAGTATAGATGTTTGGCAAAGTGATGAGAGGGTTAAGGATTTCGTCATAAGTAAGTGGCAAAGATATGAGGTACAAGGTAGTGGGATTTACGTCCTCAAGGAAAAACTTAAGAAACTAAAAGCAGATCTAAAGGTGTGGAACAAAGATACCTTTGGAAACTTAAATCAGGCAGGGGAGGACATCCAACGACATATTCAAAATCTTCATGCCAGGGACGATGAAAGTGAGTTAGATGAGGAAAGGAGGGAGGAGAGGAGGATTCTGTTGGCGGAACAAAGAGGAACCAAACATAGATAAGAACTTCTTTTACAACAGAAGGCTCGCCAGAGATGGTTGAAGCAGGGGGATTTGAACACTAGGTATTTTCACTCAGTTATCAAGTGGAGAATGGTAAGAAACAAAATCAGTGGGTTGAGAGAAAATGGGCGATGGCTCGAAGATCAAACAAAGGTAAAAAGGAAGGTAAGGGACTTCTTCATGGCCAGGTTCAACGTAGGTGATAGGCCACAAGTCAGGCTTGATAATGCAGTTTTTAACAGTATTTCAAACGAGGATAATGATATGTTGATGGAAAAAATCACTAAAGATGAAGTAAGTAATGCGATGTGGAATTGTGACAATTTGAAAAGTCTGGGACCTAACGACTTTAACTTCGGTTTCATCATGTTTTGCTGGGAAGAGATCAAGGTGGATGTTATGAGAGCGGTGAACAATTTTGAGGAGTGTGGTAGGTGGCCAAGGAGGACAAATGCTTCTTTTATCTCACTTATACCTAAAGTGGATAATCCCCAACTATTAAACAATTTCATATCAATATCTTTGGTTGGATGCTTGTAAAAAATAGTTGCCAAGATCTTGTCCTTGAGGTTGAAGAAGGTTTTGCACAAGGTCATCGATGTTAGACACTCTGCTTTTCTGGCAGGTAGGGGGTTGATGGACAGTGTTTTAGTGGCAAATGAGAGGAGAAAAAGTAGTTGCATCTTCTTCAAGGTAGACTATGAGAAGGCATACGACTCAATTGATTGGGACTTTATTTATTATATGTTACAGAGACTTGGTTTTTGTGAAAAGTGGGTTGAATGGATAAAAGCTTGCTTAGAATCATCGTCGATCTCCGTTCTGGTGAATGATAGTCCTACTCAGGAGTTCAAACCCAGGAAGGGGTTGAGACAGGGTGATCCTCTAGAACCTTTATTTTTTTTATAGTGGCAGGGGGTTTAATTGGCGTGGTAAGGAAAGCGACGGAGAAATAGATGCTTCAGAGTCTGACTGTTGGAGATAAGCAAGTAAAGGTGAATATGCTCTAGTTCGCAGATGATACTCAGTTCTTTTGCAAAGCGAATCCACAAAATGTGTCTGTGACCAAAGTCATGTTTAATTGTTTCGAATTGGCATCATGACTAAAGGTTAACTATATGAAGAGTCGTATAAGAGGGGTGGGATGCAATCAGTACTTGGTTCAGAGTTGTGCAACTATCTTGAATTGTAAGGTGATGAAAACTCCATTTAAGTATTTGGGGATGCCCATTGGGGGGAGCCATAAAAGGAGAAGTTTTTGGGAGGGGGTGGTGGAGAGTGTGAGGAAAAGACTAGGAAGATGGAAAAACAAGTTTATCTCTATGACAGGCCGCTTATGTCTAATTAAATCAATGTTATCTTCATTACCCCTATTTTATTTGTCTCTTTACAAAATAGTAGTTATGGTGGCTAAGGAGGTGGAGAGACTGCAAAGGAATTTCTTATGCGGGTGGGGCTCAGAAGGAAGGAAGGTAGCGTGGGTGTCGTGGAAAAAAGTTTGCGAAACAAAGGAGATGGAAGGGCTAGGAATGTTAGAGTTAAGAATGTTCAATGTGGCTCTTATAGGAAAATGGATATGGCGGTTGAGCAATGATGAAAGAGGTTTGTGGAAAGAGGTGATGGAATCAAAGTACGGTGGATGAAGAAGCCTGAGGAACCAAAGGATTAGCAGGCCAGAATCCTTATGGTGGAGAGATTTGAAGGAGATTTGGAGGTTGAAGGGATGGAAGGGAAGCTTCCAGGATAATTGATTTTGGGAGGTTGGGAATGGGAGAGAAATTATGTTGTGGGAGGATACATGGTTGGGTGGCGAGGCGCTAAAAGATAAGTTTCTGAGACTTTTCTCTATTTGTACTGGCAAGGGTGATAAGTTGTGGCAAGGAGGGGAGTGGAATAATAATCTTCAGTTGGTATGGAATATAGGATGGAGGAGGAACTTGTTTGATTGGGAAAAGTACCAAGAGCTAGAGATGGAAAGGCTGATGGGAAGCAAGAGTATCAACGAGGAAAAGAAGGATCAGTGGGTGTGGAAGGATAGTGAAACAACAAAGTATACAGTCAAATCAGTATACAATACCCTAAAAGACGAAGAGCAGGGGGAATGAGTACCTATGTATGAGGGGTTTTGGAGAATTAAGGCTCAACCATTAGCTCACTTGACTGCATGGTGGGTGTTGGAGGACAAAATAGCAACTAAAGAAAATTTGGTGAAGAGAGGGATATCAATGGAGAATATCATTTGTAGTATGTGTGGGGAGGAAGAGGAAACAACGTCACATATTTTTGGTACTTGTAGGGTAGCTTGGCTGGTGTGGGCAAAATGCTAAGAATGAGTGGGGGTGACATCGATCGCTCATTATGAACCTAAAAAGCACTTCGCCCAGTTCAGGTTGACTAAGGAAAGCAAAGTCGTTAATAACATATGGTCTTGCGTATGGATAACAGTCATTGGAGAATTGTGGAAACAAAGGAACAAGAAGATTTTTAGGAACAAAACTATAGATCATAGTGAAATCTTCATGATGGTTCAACTGGAGGTTTGGTCGTGGGTAACTGCAAAGGTTAGACTAACATGTTTTTCTTATTCTAATTGGTGTCTAGCTTGCATAAGGTCTGTTATTAAAAATTCAGGTTAGTTTAGCGTTTGTTGATGTTCTTGAGGATCTGTGAGTGGTTTGAGTTTTTTGTATAAGGGTTGAGGTATCCCTGAAATACCTCCATTATTTATTCTTTTTTTACTGATAAAAAAAAACGAAAACGACCATTTGCGTGATGAATCAACTTATATGGAATGGTACATCACTCATACCATTCACTACGTCTCACCTATAGACACATCTGAAGACGATGTAAGTTCAATTTGTACCCATTTGATATTGCTATTTTTTTAAATTCGTACTTTTTTTAAAAAATTTGTAGATTAATTATTTTCTTAAACAACAGTACGACATGATAATTGACCACACTATTCCGAAGGCCACCCTCATCATGTTGGTCTTTATCAAATGTTGCACAATTTGGATAACAAGTCCAATTTCAATTCACCCCAATCAACCACCGCAAATATTTAATTTTATGGACCACCACCACAACACGTATGCCCAATTTTCCTACCAGCAAGTGTCATCAACTTACACCAGTTTTCCATCACAGAGAAATATTTTTTCTCCGGGTCCATAGTAGATGTTTGGTACTTCAACAATGACACCACACTTTGCATTTCATCCAGCTCCTACCATGCATTGCTATTGACACACAATGTCTTCAATGGAGTCTGAGATTCCATCTAACGACAACGAAAAAGAAAACAATGATAATGAAAGTCTACCTTCGCTTAGACATCTACCAAGACAACGAAGAAGACCCCATGTAGAACAAGATTTCATAGATAGTTTGTTCATCTTTAGGTTGCTAAATTATGTAATCTTTAAATTAGTTTGTCATGTTTGTGTGTTTTCACTTAATGTCAAACTTTAATGTTCTTCTTAAACTTATTCATTTTTTTGTTGACGTTATCCGTTTTAGCTTTCCGATTTTTTTTTGATTTATTAAGAACTCAAAATAATTTTAATTAAAAATAAAAAAAATATTTAATTTTTTAATTATATATACTAAATATTCACAATTTTTTAATTATGTATAATAAAAAATTATTTTCTGAAAACTTATTTAGTTAAATTTATTTTTTATAAAAAACTAATTTTCTTTAATTATATATAAAAAAAAGTTATAATAATAAATTAAATTTATCTAATTTTCTATTTATTTTTATTTTTATTTTAAATATTAAAATATAATTTTTTAATTATATATAAAATAAGTTGTAATAATAAATTTAAATTATCAATTTTTTTATTATTTTTATTTCTATTTTAAATACTAAAAAATTGTATATTAAAACTATTATATATTAAAATATTTATTATATAATTTTTTTAATTTTATATATTATTATATATTATAATGTTTAAAACGTATCTGTAAAATACGATTTCCAGCTAAAATTTTATTTCACATATACGATTTTTTTTTTATAATTTTAATATGTTAAAATATATTTTAATATTAAGATTGTATATGTTATTTTAATTTTTTTTTCAAATCTCTGAGGCGATTGGTGATCTCGTATTGTAAAAATCGTATTTTTTTTATTGACGATTTATCCATTTAAAAAAAAATATTTATTTTGAGAATTTCAAAATAAAATCACACTACTTTAAAAAAATATCGAAAAAGACCCTAGAGAGAAAAATAGTCATCAGTAAACTACCTTGATCTGGGTTTCTCTATCACAATTGTCAAGGATTTGTTTAGGATGTTGATAATATATTGATTATGAAAAGGTATTCTAGTATTAAGTTATACACAATAAATCAAATAATTATTTCCTAAAAGTGTTAATCACTCTTGAAATTTTCAATTAATTTAAAAATATATCATATAAAGCTGACGGTATTCACTATTACGTAATAATCTGTGAGAGTTTATTAGCAAATTTGCGACACGGTTATTGTTGAGAAGTAAATAATTAATTGCTTCATATTATAATTGCTAAAAATAAAAGGAAAAATATTTTTTTATTAAAATATGAGTTCATGTAGTAGAAGATGGAAAAGTTTTGAAAAGTTGTAAATTGATGTTTGTTAAATTTAACATTTTTTTAATATATATTAGGACATGTAGAAGAGCTGCCAATTCAGTACTAAGCTTTACTCTCAAGCTCAATATGACGGTTAAAATTTGGTTAACTTAGTCCTTGCCACATGTTTGCAAGTTGAAACCAACTACTAGTTTGAAGATGATATTTTTAACATTGATTAAAAAGATAACATGCATTTTAAATTTGAATTTTTTAATAGTTTTAGTTAAAATTAAAAAAGATAGAGGAAAGTGGAAGAGATAATATTGGGCATGTACGTTTCATTTATTTATAAAAAAACAATAATCTAAAACAAAAGAATGATGATACTTATTGTTATTTTTTTAGGATTTAGGATAAATGATTTAAGTTAATTTTTTACACTCTTATTTTACAATAAATAATATTATTATTTTATTTTAATTTTTTATTAGTTAAATATAATATTTTATTGTTAAAAGTATTCTAAAATAAAAGTAAGATCTCAAACTTATATTTTCAAAAAAAAAATTCACCCGCATTACAACGAGCTTATAAAATAAAATAGATATAATTAAAATATTATTATTTTAAGCTATGGAGTGTTTCGTTTTTTAGAAGGAGGTCAAAATATGACTACTCTTATCTTATTTATAGGAAAAAGCTATTTTTGAAAAGGCATAATTTGTCTTACTTTTATTTAAGAAGTTTATATATTAATAAAATATTAAATGAAATGATTAAATAAAATATTAAGAAAAGGGGTTATATATATAGAAGATAGGAAGAGAGAAAGAGGTAGCGATGGATGCATGCAGGCATGGGAGGTGGAGGGAAAATGTATGCATGGAAGAGGCGTTGATAGCCGCAAAAGGTGAAGGCCAGAAATGGAGGTGACAGGGTCAAGAGTGGACGAAAATAATGGGAAAAATTAGAAGGAGAAAGCGAGGAAGCTATTGTTAGAATGATGGTAATTGTGGGAGCTCCATCTCTCAAACACGCACGACAACCTAGCTAGGTTGTTTTCCAATCCTGTAGGCGGTACCCCAAATTCAACAAGACAAAACAAAAAAAGGCAAATCCAAAACAATCAGAGAACCTCAATCTCTCCGAGCAGCGGTCCATTTCTCTCCCGGACGCATAAGATTTCCGGCACGGCGATGGCCGCTGTTCACCTCTTCTTCTTCCTCCTCCTCCTCTCCCTCCTCCCTCTCTCCCTCCCCCTCACTGATAACCAAGCCCTCCTCGCCCTCAAAAAATCCTTCTCCAACCCCCAAACCCTCCCCTCCTGGATCCCCGACCAGAACCCTTGCTCCGCCCGCTGGGTCGGCGTCATCTGCCTCAATAATGGCATCAGCAGCATCCATCTCACCGACCTCTCCCTCTCCGGCTCCATCGATATCGAAGCCCTCTCCCAAATCCCCTCTCTCCGCTCCATCAGCTTCGTCAACAACTCCTTCTCCGGTCCCATCCCTCCCTTCAACAAACTCGGAGTCCTCAAGGCCCTCTACTTGACCAACAACCAGTTCTCTGGACCCATCCCCTCCGACTTCTTCTCCCAGTTAGCCTCCTTGAAGAAAATATGGCTCTCCTACAACAAATTCACTGGCCCCATCCCCGAATCCATAACCAACCTCCGTTTCTTATCCGAGCTCCATCTCGAAAACAACCAGTTCTCCGGCCGCGTCCCCGAACTCAAACAGGACATCAAATCCCTCGACATGTCCCACAACAACCTCCAAGGCCAAATCCCCTCCTCCATGTCGCGCTTCGACCCCAAATCCTTCTCCGAAAACAAAGAACTCTGCGGGAAGCCACTGGCTATAGAGTGCGAATCCGAGCCAAAGGCCAGTGAAAGCACTGGTTGGGGATTGAAGGTGGTTATTCTCATCTTCATTGCCGCTGTTCTCGCAGGGGCTTTTGTCATTATGCGATCCAAGCGTCAACGCGACGACGACTTCAGCGTGATGAGCAGGGATAACGCGGAGGAGGTGGTGCAGGTGCACGTGCCAAGCACCAACCACAGCAGGGGAACCTCCGAGGGAAGCAAGAAGGAGTCTTCCACGACATCGAAGAAAGGGGGCTCGCGCAGTATTGGCGACCTCGTGATGGTTAACGATGAGAGGGGCACATTTGGCTTGCCCGATTTGATGAAGGCTGCGGCGGAGGTTCTCGGAAACGGTGGGCTGGGTTCGGCGTACAAAGCCGCCATGGCTAGTGGGTTGTCTGTGGTGGTAAAGCGGATGCGAGAGATGAATAAAGTGAGCAGAGACATCTTCGACGCCGAAATGAGACGCTTTGGGAGACTCAGAAACCCTAACATCTTGACCCCTCTCGCTTACCATTACCGCAAGGAGGAAAAGCTGTTCGTCACAGAATACATGCCCAAAGGAAGCTTGCTATACGTCTTGCACGGTACCACATTCATTTCTAGCTATTCATTTTTCATGATTATACTGGAGTAAGACTCATTACTCCAAAATCTATAAATGCGAAAGTTTTATCTAATCATAATCATACCATTAGTGCGTTACTCTCTTGGTGTTATTCGGTGAAAATTATTTGCATGCAAGGTGATACAGTGATACGTGGAATTAAGGGATGAAGTAAAATGTATTTCAGGTGACAGAGGATCGAATCATTCGGACCTGAACTGGCCAATCCGTTTGAAAATTGTGAAGGGAATAGCACGAGGGTTAGGGTTTCTATACAAAGAATTTCCTAACGAAGACCTGCCACATGGAAACTTGAAATCCAGCAATGTTTTGCTAGCTGAAAACTACGAGCCTCTCCTGGGCGATTTCGCCTTTCATCCACTCATCAACCACAACTACGCCGTACAGACAATGTTTGCCTACAAAACTCCGGATTACGTATCATACCAGCGTGTTACACAGAAAACCGACGTTTATTGCCTCGGAATCATCGTTCTTGAGATCATCACCGGGAAATTCCCTTCTCAGTATCACAGTAATGGGAAGGGTGGCACTGACGTAGTGCAGTGGGTGTTCACTGCAATCTCTGACAGAAGAGAGGCCGAGTTGATTGATCCAGAGTTGAAGAGCAGTCACTCTAACTCCCTCAATCAAATGCTGCAACTTCTCCAAATAGGGGCTGCTTGCACGGAGAGCAACCCCGACCAACGACTTAACATGAAGGAAGCCATTAGGAGGATAGAGGAGGTTCAGGTTTAATGGTTGTTCTGTCAATATGCTAGCTTAGTACAGAGTTGCTTTTGTAGGTGAGAATTGCAGCGCAGGCCTAGGAAAGATTGCTCTCCGGCATCTTCATATATATCCAACAATTAATGACTTTGTGCATGATCCAAACACTCACACACGCGCGCCAAAACAGACCGAATGATCAGAGGGAGAAAAAAGGCAGAAGGGGAGGAAAATCGGAGGCATGCATGCACGCATATATGGTGACATGTTTTTGATGAACTTGATCATGTCATGTATCTCAGTTCAAATATTTTGAAATAGGACATAAATTGAGAGATGCTGAAGCTTGGAGTTTTGCCCATTTTTTGTCCTTCTAAAGAAAGAGAAATGTCAAAGTCCAAGCTAATTTCACTGCCGTGCCTCTTTTCTGCTGATAGCAGCCCTTGTAAATTATATGCTATTCTTATAAAATGAAATCATTTTTGAGACAGCATTCCCCAATATTATCACAACTTCACTTCTCCTCTTATTCCTATCAAATCCAATGGATTCCTTTTCTTTTCTCCCTTCCTTTTTATTTGTAGATTCTTTTCTTCTTTTAAACTTAGCTAATACAACTTCCTCTCACAAATGTTTAATGTCCTAAGTTTTATCCATATTTTGTTTGTATGTTTTCACGACTTTGACAATATGAAAATTTTATCTAGTGTTCTCGTCAACTTTCTATATTGCATGTAATAAAGTGTTCGTATTTCTTTTTTCTGGATATAAAAAGTTTGAATACATATTACAATATAAAGATTAGTCGTGACTATAATTATAATGTAGTTCTAAATTAATTTTTAAATATAAATTACATTGTATTTTTTTTTATAAATTTGAACGTGTTTTACAGAACTATTAAGGAGGTAAATTTTTTTATATCTATGACTAAAATTATGAATACAACGATGAATGAACTCGATATCAATAAGTAATGAATACATAGTGCAATGTATGTTATCCACAAAGAATGTTTTAACATTCGAATCAATAAGTTAGCAAGAGAACAATGAGCCAAAAAGTAATTATAAGTTCCCTTCCATATTCCAGAAGTCTACCAATAATATGTTTTAGTAGCCTTATATTTTGGTTAATTATATGATTTAAGTGATTATTGGTTGATTTATAATTGAATTATATTAATAGTATATCAAAGTAAGAATTCATTTGAATGATATTTTTGACTACGATGAAAGAGTTTTGAATAACTTTTGAGTAATTGAAATAGCTTAATCTCAACCTAACTTTACGCGATGCTAGTTATTATTGTTATGATGAGCACGTGGCCATTCTAGAAAGTAGAGAGAATATCATTTATGAATTAAAAACTGTATCTGTTACAGAAGGGTAAAGGATATATATATATATATGTATATCCATGTAGAAACAGAATACATAAAGCAGTTACGTAACTGCAGGGCTAACACCCTCCCTTAAACTCATGGTTGGATTGGGGACAACTTTGAGTTTATGACGTACACGAAGAAAGGTAGAACCAGAGACAGGTTTGGTGAGAGGATCAGCTACTTGAAAACGGCCAGGAATGTGAATAAGTTGAACCATACAATTCTGTACATTGTCTCTGACAAAGTGGAGATCAAGCTCAAAATGCTTGGACTTGGAGTGCATGACAGGGTTGGCACTTAAAAGCACAGCTCCAAGATTGTCAGAAAAAAATTTGAGGATGAGGTGTTTGTATGCGGAGCTCATGAAGAAGATATTTAAGCCATAGAATCTCAGTCATGATAGCTGCAATTGCTCTATATTCAGCCTCTGTACTACTTCGAGAAACAGTTTTCTGTTTGTGTGTCCAGGAGATGAGATTGGAACCCAAATAGACGCAAAAACCAGAGGTGGACTTTCGATCATCAGGATCTGCACCCCAATCAACATCAGAGAAGGCTTTGATGAAGGAAGAGGATTGGTGATGTAAAAGAAGACCATGATCAATTGTTCCAGCTAAATACCGAAGGATACGCTTCACAGATTGCCAATGATGGAGTTGAGGAGAATGCATAAATTGAGCAACCTTATTGACGGAGTACGAAAGTTCAGGACGAGTGACAAGCAAGTATTGAAGGGTACCCACGACGGAGCGATAAAGAGTTGGATCACTGAATATTTCTGAGGAATTCTGTCGGAGGCGAGTGGTGGAAACCATAGGCGTGGGGTAGGGTTTAGAGGCCAACATGTTGGTACGTTGTAGAAGCTCACGTATGTATTGAGATTGAGACAAATGCATGTTCCCACTTGTTGTGTAAGAAATTTGGATGCCTAAAAAATGATGTAGAGGACCCAAATCCTTCAAAGGAAAAAAGGAATGAAGGTTAGAAATAAGAGAGGAAATTTCAGTGTCAGAGGATCCAGTTATTAGAATGTCATCAACATAAACTAATACAAAAAGAGATGAGGTAGGAGTATATTTAACAAAAAGAGATGTATCACTCTTAGTGGGTTTAAAACCAAGATGAAAAAGAGTAGTACTTAACTTAAGGAACCAGGAGCGAGGCGCTTGTTTCAACCCATAGATGGCTTTGTTAAGTTGACAGACCAGGTGTGGTGTAGTGGTGTTAAAACCTGGAGGTTGTTGCATGAAGACACATTCTTGTAGATCACCGTTGAGGAAGGCATTATTGATGTCAATCTGTCATATAGACCAACGAGAGGACACAACATGTGCTAAAACAAGACGAATGGTGGAATGACGGACAACCGGGCTGAAGGTTTCTGCATAATCTATACCAGCTGTTTGATGGAATCCTTTGGCAACAAGACGAGCTTTGCACTGTTGGAGAGAGCCATCTACATTAAGCTTTGTTTTGAAAATCCATTTACAGTCCACTAGAGGAGCTCCAGGTGGTAAGGGAGTTAACGTCCATGTCTTGTTTGAAAGAAGAGCATCGTATTCTTCACGCATGGCTTGGAGCCAGACAGGAGATGCAATAGCTTCTTTGAGAGAGGTGGGAATAAGTGGAAGAGAGGGGACAATAGCATGATACACCTTTGGTTTGTGAACACCTACCTTTGCACGGGTGACCATAGGGTGTGTATTGGTTGCATGAGCAACAACAGGAATAGAAGCAGATTCAGAGTGTGTCGTGTGAGGAGAGAGACCAGGGGACCTGAGAGATATGTTAGTAGGGGGTGCAGAAGACAAAATAGAAGGAGAAATAGAAGAGGCATGAGTGATAGAATGAGTATCATTTTCAGATAAAATATTATCAGTATGTGGAGGGTGAATAACAGAAAGAGTTGGAGCAGTAGGGATGGGTACCTGGGCACTACCTGAGGAAACCACAAATTTACTAGGATGATCTTTGTAAGGAAAAGACTTTTCATCGAACACAACATGACGTGAGACAATAGTCTTTCCATCTTGAGTAAGACAAATGTAAC
>Ga0123342_1008272_pt1 | contig 13218 bp, 7 predicted proteins | sample Turbeawhitnodule_FD_89960 | JGI IMG/M metagenome (GOLD analysis project Ga0123342, IMG submission 89960) | Root nodule microbial communities of legume samples collected from Mexico - Turtle bean Mexico white nodule | ecosystem: Host-associated > Plants > Roots > Nodule | place: Mexico: Nepantla...
ACTTTCTTGGTTGTGGTGTAAGTGATCAAGTTGTGATTGCTTAGTGGATTTCCTCAGAGGGTTTATGAGAAGACTGGATGTAGCTCTGGATTTGGAGTGAACCAGTATAAACATCTGTGTGCATTCTCTCTATCCCTAACTCTTTAAGTTCAGTTTTGATATTTGTTAACTGGTATAAACAACCGATTGTTTCGGTAAAACAACCGATTGTTTTTACTAGTTTTGTGCCTTTTGCTTTATGTTTTGAAAAACTGATTTCTTAATGAAAGTTTTTTTGAAGTATTTTCATTCAAGGCAGAATAGATTGCGAAAACTCTCTTTAAACAATTCACCCCCCTCTAGTTTAAAGCTATATATTCTAACAGTAACCATCTCCCACATTTCTTTGGAACTTGTTATAGAAATAAGTTTCATTAACTCTTGTTCAGACGTAGTGTATATATGCATATGTATCTAGCCTTGGCATTGAGTTCATATGTATCCTTTTGATGATCCCTCTAAGATTCTCTAGGTAGAATTTCTCAAGAGCAATCAAGTAGAGATGGAATACCTTCCTAAATAATAGTCAGCAGGTTTTCATCTATGTGGTCCAAAAAGTTGATCATGTTTTATCCATAAATCAAACATCTCCCCTTTGAAAAGAGGTGGCATGTCTACGATTTTTGTCTCTAATTCCATTTAGTGAACCAAAGATCTTTCCTTAAGTCCTATTAAGAACTAACTCACAAGGTTATTGTTGATGATGGATGAAACTTCTTCTATACCTAGTCTTAGTGTGTGTTTGATGTAGAAAATAACTAGTTTGCTTTGAAGATTGTAATGTGATTTTAGATGGTCTTGTAATTAGGTTTGTGTGAGTCTAAGGTTGCCTTTTGCTACATAACCTATCCTAGATGCCTAATCAAGGTGGAAAGATCAAGCACATGAAGTGATTAAATGTTTTTCAAAAAGCTTTTTAGAGTTTTCTCAAGAATCAGGATACTGCACAAAAATAAATCTGTTTGTTTGAAAAACAATAGCTTTATTTTTTTTCTGCTGAAAGGATTTTCGAAATTCTGTTAGGGCACCAAAAGTACAGCTCAGTCAGTTATTTCGGTTAAGCTGAGCTGGAAATTTTCCTAAAAAATTAATTTGTTAGTTTTAAATTCAATCTGTTGTTTTTATAAGAGCTTTTTAACTATTTTTTGAAAATTTGTTAGAAACTGATTTCTATATAATAAAAAGCTTTTCTCATATGAAAGGTTGTTGAGCAATCACGGTTTTAACAAAGATTAAACGTTTTCTGTGAGAAAAAGGATTGAAAAGAGCTTTTGAATGGTTTTTCCAAAGGGATCCTCAAGTATGCTTGTTCTAGGAGAACCTTGATCTTGGTGAAGGTGTTGGTACTGTTTTTGCTACAATTGGGACAACTAGTTTATGTTCTTGCATCTTCTTTCAAGTGTTATCTTTCCTTTAATTCTTGTTTGTAAAGGTGGTTGTGTGAGTCACTCCTTGATAGGGTTTCTTGGAGTGCAAGGTGTGCTGAAATAGTGTTTTTCAGCTTTGGTTGTATGGTTCTTGTAGGGTTCAAGAACTGTTGTGTGTTGTAATTGATTGCAACTAGTATTTAGTGAACTCCACCTTGGAGTAAGGTGAAACTGGATGTAGCTCATTATGAGTGAACCAGTATAAAGTGTGCTTGCATTGTTCTTCTCATCTCTGCACTTGTTTCTGATTTCTGGTAAATCTATCAAGAACGAAATCTGTTCATTTGAAATTAAACCTGTTATTTCTGGACTTAATAAAAATTGTTCTTCTTGATCTGGAAAAGTTTTTTAAACATAAACAAAGCATTTTGAATATGTGTTTTTAATTGACTTAAGGATGAATAGTTTTCTTCATTAAATCTTTGATAAAGATTCATTCTCTTTGAAGTTTTGTGTTGAATGAACTTGAGTGATGTTTTGGTATAAAATGTGTTCTTCAAGCTGTTAAAAATTAACCAATCTGGTTTTGTTAACTTTCACTGTTTGATCTCAATCCTAATCTGAATAAGTTCTGATTGTGTAAAAGTGTTTTGAAGAATCAATCTGTTCCTTTAAAATCAATTTGTTCTTTTTTCCTCTGATATACTGTAAACCAATTTGTGTTTTGCGAAAATTTTATAACTTCAATTCACCCCTCCCCTCTTGAACTTAGACACTAATAGACCCAACAATTGGTATCAAGAGGTAGGACTTGTATTTTACTCAAGTGTGTGCATTATGTCTGAGTTTAAAATGCCTTTTGCTGAAGGTGCGTCTATTAATAGACCTCTTATGTTTGGTGGTGTGAATTATGCATTCTAGAAAATTAGAATGAAAATCTTCATGGAATCTATTGACATGGGAATTTGGGATGCAGTGGTTAGTGGACCTTTTGTGCCTATGCAGGTTGTCAAAGAAGAAACAGTGAAGAAACCTTGGTCTGATTGGAGTGAAAGTGAAAAAATGAAGGAAGAGGAGAATCCTGAACATGATACCATAGAACATCATACAAGTGAGGAAGAGGAGAATCCTGAACATGATGAGATCTTGAGTCTGCTCACCAAAAAATTCAGCAGATTCCTTAAAAGGAAGAACCGAGACAGATCTCAACAAAGAAAAATGTACTCAATATCCAATGACTCAAATTCCTCTAGTTATACTTGCTTTGGTTGTGGCAAACCAGGTCATATAAAGATTTATTGTCCAAACAATCAAAACAAAGAAAAACCAACAAGCAAGAAGAGTGGAAGAGGCAAAGAAAAAAGAGCATATATGTCTTGGGAAGAAAATGAAGTTTCCTCAACAAGTGACTCCTCAACTGAAAGTGAAGAAGCAAATTTGTGCTTCATGGTGAATGATGAAGGATCAATCTTTGATTCGGTGAGTGATTTTTCCACTGATTCTGAAAGTTATGATCAACTGTTAATTGCTTTTAAGGAAACACATGATGAAGCAAACAAATTGGTTGTTATATGTAACAAACTGAACAAAGTAAATAAGGTACTTGAACCTAAGGTTAAGTCACTTGAGGAAGAATTACATAAAGCTAAAATTGATATTGTTAGTCTTGAATTGACATGTTTGCATGCATCTATAAAAATCTGTGATAATTGTAAGAAGCTGGAAAAACAAGTTGAATACTTGCTGAAAACCTTATCAAATTTCACCAAAGGTAGAGAAAATCTTGAAACATTGTTGGGATCTCAAAATGCTGTTTTTAATAAAAATGGGCTAGGATATAATCCTGGAATAAAGAATAATGTGAAAAAGTTGTCCAGTTTTTTTGTTCCTTCCAAAATAGGTTTTTCTTCTTTTAACAGTTCAAATTCAATGCATACTACATCTTGCTTTTATTGTATGAAATCTGGACATATCTCTAGAACATGTAAAGCTAGAAGGTACCCTGTTCCTAAAGGATTGGCCAAATGGCTTCTTAAGGAAAGATATTAATCATGTTGGACCCTAGACTAAAAAGGGGTACCATATGTGTTAAATCTGTTTTGCAGAAAAACAACAGGAAAAACCAGTGGTACTTGGATAGCGGATTTTCAAAGCATATGACTGGTGAAGTGACTCAATTCACAAGTCTGAAACTTAAAGCTGAGGGGCATGTTACATATGGAGACAAAAATAGAGGAAGAATTCTTGGAAGAAGAAATGTTGGTACTGAAGATTCAACCACAATTGAAAATGTCTTGTATGTGGAAGGACTAAAGCATAGTCTTCTAAGTATTAGCCAACTGTGTGACAAAGGCTACAAGGTTAATTTCGAAGTCAACACCTATACAATTTCAAATGAAACCTCTGGTAAGGTGTTGTTCACAAGTAGAAGGGTAAACAACATGTATCTCTTAGATATGAGTGTTGGCATTTGAATCTTCACAACTTCAGTATATGCTCAATCTGCCACATTGCTTTTTCAATGCTTTTTCTTCTTTGTGATCTTCACGCCTTTAACTTGTATTTTAATTTCAAATACTTTCTTCTTTTGTATGACCTCCTTTTGTTGAGATTTGATTATATCTGGACATGGATATTTCCAATTTTGCAATGTTCCTCTTCTCTTTCATGTTAGACGCGGAAATAGGAAACTTTAGGTGTGCATCTTGAATGCGATTTCTCCTCTTGCAAAATCTTCTGAGAACTTTGCATATTGCATTCCATTGTTTTGAATCTTCATTAAGCTTCTTTGATATTCCTTCGTTCTAGATTAGCACAAATCTCGCTTGTCAGCTCCATCGTTCTTCTATCAAACCTTGAGAAAAGGAAACTTATGCTTTCAGCTTTGTGTGCATCTTTAATTCATTTTGACAGTTTGTGGGACCAAAATAAGTATTAGTGAACAATATAATTTATAATTTAAATCATAGGTATCATTGAAACAATATCTTTGAATATGTATGAATTATTTAAATTTTTTGTTCTGAGATATTTCACAGTTAATTCCACTACAAGAAAATAATTAAATAGAAACTAATTTTAGAGACAAAAACTAATTAACCTAAATATTTACTTAATTAAATAGTATTTTAGAGCTAATTAGATACCAATTAAAAACTGGTTTATAAATTTGATTAATAATAGAAACTACTTTAGATGCCAATAATTTTTTTAGTCTCTAAAATAATATCAAATTTAGTCAATATAATGACTAATTATTTTTTGTCTCTAAATTGGTTTCTATATTTAATTATTTCTTGTAGTGTTCTTCGCTCAAGAACTTTCCAAGTTAATATTATATCAGAACATTTGAGAAATTATCTTGAATATTATCCTATTAATTATCACTACAATAAAATTATTAAATAGAAACCAATTTTAGCGACAAAAAATAATTTGTTGCTATATTGACTAAATTAGATACTAGAAAAATTATTGGTATCTAAATTAGTTTCTATTATTGATAAATAGTTTCTAAATTGATATTTAACTAGTTACCAATGTTTTAGCTACCAAATTTAGAATCTTTGATATAGAAACAATTAAAATTTTGTTTTCTAAAGACTTCACAATGCAATACTGTTTATTCAAAATATTTAATCCATTAATATTATTTGTAAATAATGTTTTATATAATTTAAAAATGATAAAGAAGATTCGAAAATCATAAGCACAGTGTCATAAAACATTATGAGAATGTAAAAGATCCAGCATGGACACTTCCTTATTTATCGTGTTCCATTTGATGCTTGGACGATGTTTCTATCGCCTGATATGTATATTTTCCAACGTGCGTGTATGAAGTTGTGCATTTGTCTTGTGTTGCCCAAAGGTGTTTTATTTGATGTAATCTTCTAAATATTTCATCCACAGGATTGTTCGATATGTTTGTTGCCAACTTTGTCTTAAGTTATTATTTTTCATTTGATGGCCTTTTTTGCATAGCGTTCTTTCTGTTCAATTTTCTCTTTGAATATATTATTCATATAAGAATGAATTATGAGAACTTGATCATTTGATCATTGTGTATCATTATTTCTTCTAACAATTTTTCTCTTATTGTATCATTTAGTGAGTATTGCTCACTTTCTCTTTTGTTTTTGTCTGATCTTGTACTGCACATGAATGAGTTTTATCATATCACAATACACCTATTGTCATCAAAGATATAGACACTGATATCATGAGATCATCAAATGGGTATTGATTCGTCTATTGACTCAACATATACCACTTCTACTCTAAAACTATATTTTAGATTCTTACAACAACATATATTAGTCTTTCTATTTATGCTTTTGTGATAAACTAATTAAAAAACTAATAAACATACATATATAATTAATAAAAAAAGTAATAATTTTTATTTTGAAAAATAGAATTTTACATATAAATATATCAATGTTTTAAAAACTTGAACTAACACTACAAGAAAATCATTAAATAGAGATCAATTTTAGAGACAAAAAATAATTAGTTGCTATATTGACTAAATTAGAAACATTTTAAAAACAAAAAAAGAATTAATTTCTATTATTGTTAAATGATTTCTAAATTGGTATTTAATTAGCGACCAAAGTTTTTTCTATCAAATTTAGAATCTAAATAATTGGTAGTTAAAATATTGGTAACTAATTAGATACCAATTTAAAAACTATTTAAAAATAATAGAAATTAATTTAAAAATAAAAAAAAAGTTAGTCTCTAATTTATTTAATATAATAATTAATTAATTTTGTTTATAAAATTAATTTCTATTTGATAATTCTCTTGTAATATAACAAAGGAATCAAGTATATTGAAAATAACATGCAATCTTAAATATATAAATAACACTACTTTCTTTTATATTTTTAATAAGTAACACTCATTTCTATTATATTATTTTAAAATATTATATTAACTAAATTTTTAAATAAAAATATGAATATTATAATTTAAAAGTATTTAAAATAATCTTTTATAAACTAATAATTAAAACAAATTATTTTTTATAGACAAAATACGATAGGTGAACGTCATCTTATTAATACATAAGGAATTGGATGATATTCATTCCGAAACATGAGAGATGCTAATATCTATTTTTTTTTTAAAAAAAAGTATGTGTTATTTTATTAAATATAAAATGAGATGAGTAGCTATTTAAAACTAGACATAAAGAAGACAAGTACCTGTTTTAAAAGTACAAGCGATTGACTGTTATTTAGTATAATATTGAGGAAAATAAGTGCAATTTCTCCTATTTAATAAAATCATTCTTAAAATACCCTATTATTATATGATGTTTATTTTAATTACTCTCCTTTATTCTTGATATCAAATAATATTTTTTAATGAAATTAGTATTATTAAAAATGTTAACTAGTTATATGTGAAGTGAAGTGTATTCTAAGAAATGTATAATTATACTTATTGGTGAGTTAATGAGGTCAAATAAAATAGAGTAAAAAATAAGCAGAAAAAAAGTTTTGGCTTTCCTTTTTTCTGGGATATTTTTATATTGTTCTCCCAGATAGAGTGAGATATGCAGTGGACACGATCAATAGTTTGTGCCGGTCAAGATCGAACCAGAAATAGGTCCCTTGATTTGAATTCCAAGTATTTGCACCACAGAACTTGAAATACACACATGCACCAAGTAGACAAAGAATGTGATGATTCACGAACCAGTTCTCTTACGCAGATTACAAACCAACCCCACTTCAGGACCTTATTACTTTCATCCAACTCAAATCATAATCCACACATTATCCAAACGCCCTCATGGAATGTTTTTGGTTTTTCCCATAACTTTTAATACAAACAAACTATATAATAATAATAAAAAAAAGTGAATTTTAAATCTAACTCTACTTTATAAAACCGGCTTATGATTTATAGAGAGTGTGATTTGCACTCACTTATATACTATGATGTCATGATCTTTAGTCGATGTAAGATCTCCAATACATCTCTCTCACATCGAGACTGACAACTCGTGCGTTGAATTATATATTTATGAATGATCTGATAGTAGATGATCTGATAAGTCCAACAAACTCTCATTAAAATAGATTTGATAATGATTCTGATATTATATTAAGAATAAACTTTAACTTTACCTTATATACTATATTGCACTAACTCTTAATACAAACAAATTATATAAGAAAAATAATAATAAAAATAAAGAAATAAATAATGATAATAATATCGTCTTTGACTTGCACATATGTGGTAGAAGGTTGCTTGGTGTTGGGTCTCTTCAGATATGGTTTTGTGATATGAAAGGACAAAATGAAAAGCATTATGGTCGGCAACCTCACATGATTGCTTGATTTAAGCACCCTCTCGTGCTACTTGTGATGTGAATGAATGTGGTCCTTCTTTTCGTCGATGGTTTTTCTTATTTTCTTCCTCCATCTTCTTGTCGTCGTGTCTATTCTTCAAATGAATTTTGTGTCTCTTCGTAGTTTTATCCTAAGGGTCAAATCCTTAATAATTTCATGTTAGGATTTGGGTCCAGACTCGTCGGCTTTCAACTATGGACCTTCACTGGCCCCTGGGCCTTCTTAGGCACAGTAATTACACACACATATCTACTACACTAAATCACAAGAAAAGAAACAAACACAACATGGTAGTGAAAATAAGATCCAAAACTTAAGATCACTCTCACAAATGTTTCAAATGCTCTCCAAAAGTAAAAATATAAGGAGTGTAGGATTTTTATAGCCTTGATGGTCCGAAATTTATCCCTAGATGAGACTCAAATGTGTCAAATTAAATGATAATGTCCCTCCGAAAATCATAAGCAAAAATTCGTAAATAAAGACGGAAAATTTATCATTTTGAATTTTAAAAATACAAAATCCGAAGAATTCTCTCATTGGGAAAAAAATCCTTCATGCTCTTATGCCTTGTTGCATGCATTCCTTGCCACTTGAAGCATGTTCTTTGTCTTATTCTCCTTACTTTGGTGGAGAATGATAACTTTCAAATTGGGCTTCTATGGAATGTTTATCTTCATATTCTTCTTCCTACACCTCCATACATTCTTGTGGCACCCCATACTAAATGTGAAAATACCCTTCTGCCATTCATTAAAAAAATAAATTAATCTTTAAAATCTCACATACCTTTTTCACCTTCTTTCTTATTCCATTTTATCTCACACCAGCACCCCAAGGACCTCCACTCTTTTCTTGCATTGGTTTATCTCTGATTTGAGGATCTTTCGTTTTGTTTTTCATTTTTAAAAAAATTATAGATTACATAATTTGAAAGATTTTTTTAATTTGGAAGTGTTCTCCAGATTTACAGATCTAAAAGAAATTTAAAAAAAAATATTCTGAATTACATAATTTGGAAGCTAATCTCATATCCAAAAATAACTTTTGGATCATGTAATCCAAAATATATTTTTAAAAAAATTGTATTCTGGATTAGATAATTCGAAAGTCTTTTTTGGATTTGAGAGTAGCTAATGGATTATGTAATCTGAATATATTCCAGATTACATAATTCAAAAGCTAATCTCATATACAGAAAAGACTTTTGAATTATGTAATCCGGAAGCTAATCACAATTTGGAAAAATACTTTCAGATTATGTAATCTGGAAGCTAATCTCATATCCAAAAAAGACTTTCTGATTATGTAATCCAAAAGCTAATCATGAATATGGAAAAATGCTTATAGATTACATAATCTAGAAACTAATCATGAATTTGGAAAAAGACTTTCAGATTATATAATTTGAAATAGAACTACACTTTAATTTTTTTTTACAGAAGGAGATTTCTAAAATACAAAAACTTCTGGAATGACAATAACATATGAAGGTGCAGGAAGAAACGACCTTTATGCCTTGTTATAGATGTTTCTTCTAAAGGTATTTCGGCCTAAAGAAGCACATTTATGTGTTTTATTATTTACACATACAAAAGAATATTTTATCATTACGGTACTGTTTGGATCCGAGTGAACATTGAAAAGCGAGAAAATCTTGTGTTTGTATCTACTGATTTGCGGGGAATAGAGGGAGGAGAAAGACAAAGAAAGTGAAAAAAGAATCTTGGCTGAGTAGTGAAGATTTGGAGAGAAAGTTTTATATTTGACCTTATTATCCTTCACCCATGTGCCATAACAGTTGTTACATGTAGCTCTGCAAATATTCGTTCTGCACTCACGCATGAGATTCCATCTGAAAAATTCAGTTTCGTACAAAGTTCCTCAAGAGTGGTGGGTGATGAGTTATAAATGTGAGAGGATGATAAATATGGAAGGGGAGAGGGAGGTGAGTTATGTGTTTTGACTTGAGGAAGTATCTTAGAGGTGGTCGGAGGTGCGCGGTTGTCGGAGGTGCACGGTGGTAGGAGGTGTGCAGTAGGCAGAAGTTCGGAAGTGTTGGAGGTGCGCGGTTGTGGAAGATTGAAGGTGTGGGTGGGATTGCGTTCGTGGTGGTGTTCTCTTGGTGGTGATCGGTTGACGGTTCCGTTGGTGGTGGTTCAGCTGGTGTGGCGGGTGAACGGTTTGTGGTGGTGATGGGTGGACGGTTCGTGGTGGTCAGTGGAGGATTCGTGGTGGTCGTCGGCACTCTGGTTCTCTATCTTTTGTGCAGGTATCAATTTCATAGATTAGGATTTGGAATGTGGAGAATGAAATAGATTTGTATTGTTTATTTATTTATTTTATTTGTTTATTGATTTTAATAGATGTATACCGATAACCTTTCAATTTCTTAAGTTGTTTGCTCAAAATGCATTAATGAGCATTAATGTGAAATTTTGAATGAGTTCTACTATCATTTGTTAATTAAAAAAAAAGAAAAAATTATTAATATGTAATTTATTTTTTAGGTATTTGAAAATATGTAGAGTTTATTTATAATATTTAATTGTTTTAAAAAATAAAGTAAAGGAATTTTATAAATATTATTTTAAATTTATAAAATAATTATAATTATACAATATATTTAAATATTTTAAAATATATAGATAGTCTATATATTATATTTTTTTAAAATCAAGTAAAACAAATTTGTAAATATTATTTTAAATTTATAAAATAATTATAAGTATACCAAATATTTAAATATTTTAAAATAATACTTTATAAACATATACATATAATATTTATTTTTTCTAAAATCAAAGTAAAAGAACTTTATAAATATTATTTTTAATTTATAAAATAATTATAAGTATACATAATATTTTAAATATTTTAAAATACTACTTTATATAGTCTACTTATAATATTTAATATTTTCTAAAATCAATTAAAAAACTTTATAAATATTATTCTGAATTTATAAAATAGTTATACGTATTCAGAATATTTAAATATTTTAAAACACTACTTCATAGATAGTTACTTATAATATTTATTTTTTTCTAAAATGAAGTAAAAGAACTTTATAAAAATTATTTTGAATTTGTAAAATAATTATAAGTATACCACTTTACTGAGTTTACATGTAATATATATATTTTTTTTAAATAAAGAAAGTAAAAAACTGGAGTATAAAGAATATTTTTTTATGAATTATATATATTTATTTTAATTTTATGTATTATTATTTGTCTAAAGTATGGTGGTTTAAACCTAATAGTTAAATTTATATGAATGTTAAGGATTTGTGACCATGTACAACGATAACCATTGGTCTATGTATTTCGACAATGTTGAGATGTCTAGCACGAATGACATGAATCCCGATGTAGTTGGTGTTGATTTCACACTAATTTCACAAATACAAGAGCAAATCAATTTGTGGACACAAGTAGCAGCAATGACAATCCTTTGCATGGTTGGATATGGATTGAATGTGTTGCGTGTGTTAACCGAGACAAATAATGCGATACGGGAGTTTATTCCACAAAAAGAGCGTCGTCGGCAAGAATTGATGTTGTACTTGGTCCATACTGAAAGATGTCGTGACATTATTCGCATGGGTCCGAAAGCATTTATTAATTTATGTCAACGAATAAGAGGAACAGGATGGTTAAAGATGCATTCCGATCTACAGTCGAAGAACAAGGGGCTAAATTTTTACACATCATTGGTCATAACGTCAAGAATCGAAGTGTTTCATTCTTCTTTCATCAGTCCGGGGAAACAGTGTCTCGTCACTTTCATAATGTTTTGAAGGCAATATTGATGTTGCATGGAGAGTTCTTAATTCAACCAGTTGGGACCGAGGTTGAACCTCATATCTTAAACAACAATCGATTTTTTCCATACTTTAAGGTATGAGTATGAGAAACAATAGTTAAATATTTAATTCATGTTATATGCAATGCAAGATATTTATAAATGTGAATTTGTTGTTTATTAGGATTGTTTAGGTGCCATAGACGAAACTCACGTTCGTGTTAAAGTCCCCCGAGCTGATGCTCCTTGTTTTCGTGGAAGAAAAGACTGACCAACGCAAAACGTATTTGCTGCTTGTGATTTTGACATGAAATTCACATATGTTATTACTGGGTGGGAAGGAACAACCTCTGATTCCAGGATATTGAAGGATGCATTTGTACGAGAGGATCCATTGGTCATTCCGGAAGGTTAGTTGAGTGTGTTTTCAAGTGCAATAAATATTCATTTGGTCACATGACTTATAAGTAATAAGTGTTATTGGATGGTTGTAGGCAAATACTACCTTGGAGACGCAGGTTTTATGCTCAAAGCCCAAGTTATAACTCCATATCGCGGAGTTCGATACCATCTAAAAGAGTATTCCCGAAGAGGTCCACAAAATGCCTGTGAGTTGTTTAATCATCGTCATTCCTCACTAAGAAATGTTATCGAAAGGACATTCGGTGTCCTCAAAAAGCGATTTCCAATTATAGGTAGCGGAACAGAGCCTCATTACTCTATGGACACTATGACTGATATTGTTTTAGCATGTTGTATTCTTCATAACTTTCTTCGCTTGGTGGATAATGATAACTCTTTGTTGGAAGAAGTTGACCGTGAGTTGATGCAAGGAGATATAGATGTGTCACATTCGCAAACTCGTGAGGATGACTACAGGCTCGGGTCACAAATTAGGGATACTATAGCAAATGAAATGTGGACAGGTTATTGTAATAATTAATTTTATGTAATATTCTTAATCTTATATTTATATTGTTGTAAGAACAAATTGTTCGTTTAATGTTGACATTCGGCCTTTATTAATCTTGATGTATGAAACTATTTATGTTATTGCAAAAGTTTAACCTTTTTTATTAGGTTTTATCATGGATCGCGGAAAGGGTATTGCTTCAGAGTCATCTACAGGTGTCCGTGAACACAAAAGATGGACTACCGACATGGATTTTCAACTGTTGAATGCCATGATCGATGAGGCATCTATGGGTAACTGCATTGATGGTAGTTGGACGACGCAGGGTTATACAAACATCGTTAAATCCCTACATCAGAGTGGATTAGTAGGGATTACAAAAAATAATGTGAAAAACAGGCAGAAAAGCCTTAAGGACAGATGGCGTGAGATCCATGATCTATTTAGTGGATTGAGTGGTTTCGCTTGGAATCCAACTTCAAAAATTTTCGAGGCCGAAGATGAAGTGTGGGATATGTTGATAAAGGTAACATATTCAACCTGATGATCACTTATCACATACATTAACCAATAATTATGAATATAAGTGTATTTCTTTTTGTTCCGTCCGGTTGACCGGGACGTCTTCGTGCGTGGCCTCAATCGTCAGCTAAGGACTCCTTCCCACTGAATGCCTGCAAATTTCCTGCAAAAAGAGGGCAGAGTGGCGCCCTAGCGGCCG
>Ga0123342_1008273_pt1 | contig 13218 bp, 7 predicted proteins | sample Turbeawhitnodule_FD_89960 | JGI IMG/M metagenome (GOLD analysis project Ga0123342, IMG submission 89960) | Root nodule microbial communities of legume samples collected from Mexico - Turtle bean Mexico white nodule | ecosystem: Host-associated > Plants > Roots > Nodule | place: Mexico: Nepantla...
TTAAATCCAATTCTATTAATAAAAAATTTTAAAGATTGAAAATAATCATAAAGATTTATGATTTTTTTGGTTTGTTTTGTGTTTATTAGAATTTTTTTTATTTTTTCTTTTTTTTTTTTTTTTTATTTTTTTTTTTTTATTTTATTTAGAGAAAATAAAAAATAAACTATGAAAAGTAAAAAAAAATTTAAATTAATTATAAAAAAAAAAAAAAAAAAAAAGTTACTTACAAATAAATCACTCTGTAAGAAAAAAAAATATTTTTAAATTTTAAACAAAGTAATCCTTTATTGAATATACTAAGGTTTTCTCATAAAGTAAATATACATTAATCTATAAAAGAAAAGCATAACAATTTAAGTTGGTCTAAGGACGCATATGCTTAGAACTTAATTATCCGTATAAAATTCTTCTAATCCAATTTACTCAATTTTCATGCTTTAACATGCCTAATTGTGTCAAATCTCACAACCATTTTTGACAATTATACATTTTGTTCATTCTAATTTTTAATATAAGTAAATTTTTTACTGATTACAAAAATAATAAATTTAATTTAACATCGCCTTATTTAAAGATAAAGAATTCTTTGAAATACGTTTGATTAAAATTTCAAACTTTTTATATAAAATTTTGATTAAAAATAATTTTGAAAAATAGTTTTTAAATTATATGGTTGCAATTAGATTTAATTATGACTACAGAAGCAACGAACTTTGTTAAAAAAAAAAAAGAAATAATAATTATTTTGATTTCTTTTTAATTTATATGGTGATATTACTCGAAAGTCAATTCTCACAAAATGGTTATTTACCCAAGGTTTGTCAACAACATCCACCTCTAATGAAAACATTAAAGAACACCTCAAACAAAAACAATAAAGAACATAAGTCAAGAACTTTTACATGTTCCACTAGAAAAGATGAAACAAAAACATTAATCACAAAACACAAACAAAGCTACATAAGTTCAAATCTTATATAGGGAATCTATGTCCGAAAAGAGGATTAGGCAGAATATGGACATGTATAAGTCTTTTTTATTTCAGTTGGAAACTTATATTATTGGAAACAATTGAAGTTGGTTCACTCAAGCAAGATTTGGGCTTATGAGAACAAGTTTCTTACTATCATCTTGGAGCACCATGTCATTGGAAACAAGGGTCTTTATGCACCTCAATAAATTTCTCTCTACACCCCATTAATTTTTAAAAAGACTGTTTTAACTCTTTTAAAAATACTTTTGGATTACTATTTTGGAATGTTTCTGGAACATACTTTTTCGAAATTCATAAAATATATTCCCATACAACTTTTTCTGGAACAAAATTTTTGGAATAAACTTTCTAAAACGTATTATATACATTTCAAAATGTGTTATCCGAAATAAATTTTCTAGAGTATGTTATGGAAAAAGCTTTCCAGAATGACGGTGAATTAGATGGGACATTTTGATCATTTTGCCTAATTGATGGGATGCAAGGAGAAATTTAATGGGTGTAGGAAGAAACACCCTAGAAACACCCGAAAAAACTTGTGTTGGGTCAAGAGACTTGTTGGGATTTGGGTATGTAGGAACATGTCTCTTAATATCAATTAGGAAACATATGTCAATAGAAACAAATGATGTGTGGGTAAGGGAACCGGTGGGATTTGGACATGTGAGAACAAGTCTCTTGATATAAAAAAAACTATGTAGTTAGAAACAATTGAAAGAACTGATATTGGATCAGGGGACTAGACAAGATTCAAACTTGTTGGAACAAGTCTCTTAATATTATCTTGGAAACCTTAGTCATTGAAAACAATTGAAACAACTGATGTAGGGTCAAAGGACTCAACGGTATTTGAATAAGTGGGAACAAGCCTTTTAATATCATATTGGAAAATTGTCATTAGAAACAATTGAAAGAACTGGTATTGGATTAGGGGATTGGGCATGATTTGGACTAGTGGGAACAAGTCTCTTAATATTATCTTGCAAACCTATGTCATTAGAAGCAATTTAAACAACTAGTGTGGGGTCAGGGGACTTAGTAGGATTTAGATCTATGAGAACAAGCCTCTTAATATCATCTTGGGAAATTATGTCATTAGAAACAACTAAAAGAACTAATGTTGAGTTAATGGATTAGGTAGCATTCATGCTTATGGGAACAAGTCATTTAATATCATCTTGAAAACATACGTCATTGAAACAATTGAAACAACGGGTGTTAGGTTAGGAGATTGGGCAAGATTTGAGTTTGTGGAAACATGTCTTTTAATGTCATCTTGTAAACCTATGTTATTGGAAACAATTGAAATTGGTGGAAGGTCAAAGGATTGGACAGGATTTAGGTTTGTCAGAACAAGTATATTAATATAATCTTAAAATTTTATCTCATTGGAAACGATTGAAACAATTGGTGTTGGGTCAGGGGACTTGATGAGATTTGGTCCTTTGAGAACAAGTCTCTAAATATATTGGAAACAATTGAAACAACTAATGTAGGTTAAGGGATTGAGCATGATTTGATTTTTCTATCAACCTGAGCTAAATCAAGATTACCATTAGAAACATATAATCTTTAAACACATAATTATTAGATAATCTAATCATTTATTAACTAATGGAAGGTTTTGTGTACAAATTTACTTATTCATTTATATAAGCACATTAATATTTATAATACGAAATAATAATAAATTTAATGTTTAACCATACTTATCATCAAAATTCTTAACTCAATGGTTGTATAATAGTTAGAGATTTTATGTATTAGATCACTCGAGCCATAACATAACAAACATACCATATCCTATTCAAACTTTAAACAATATCATCAACTTGAAGTAACAAGTAAATTCTAGAAGAGGTTTGAACAGAGTGCATGACTCTCTTTCACATGGATGTTAGACCATCTAATGAAAAATCATTTATATGATAAGAATGATATAAGGAATGATTCACCCTAACTCTTGAATTACGTTTATTTCTTCTTTAAGAACTCTTAAAAGAGTTCCAATAGTCTCAAATAGATTACCCTGGATGACACAATTATTTTTGACACATACAATTACTCAAAATCACTATTGATTTTCTCTTCTTAATTTCATTCTAAGACTAAGAATCTCAAATATTATTTGTTGTCGTTTTTTCTACAAAGAAATGAAGGTTGAACCTGAGTAATAACTCTATGAAAACTTTCTTACAACAATCATAGAAAAAGAATATTAAAATATTACAAAAAAAAAATTCTTTCTCACTGTACAAGGACTAAAACAGAGAGTGTAAGTTTATAGAATATTTTATAGAATATAAAATTGTAGTTGTGTCTTTATATTTGTAATCATCTTGCTTTTATAGATGTTCAAGAATATAAGTATTTTAGAGCAATATTCATCTTGGTATGACTAAGTAATTATGATATGATTTTCTATCAATCTTGATGTATAGATTACTAGTTAAACCAAGTGTAATTGTTTGCATCTTCTTGTGGAAAGTTTTATTCCTTTTACATATGATGCAATTATATATATAATATTTACTAAGCAATGATGACTTAAAAACTTCGTAATGTTTTTTGGTACAAGAATCAAATTTGTAATGAGTAATTAACAATATGTTGTAAGCTTTTCATATTAATAATTTTGGAGTGGCCTGCATCTATCGCACTGGAATGAAAACAGATATCGTAATCTTTTACTTCTTTATTTGTTTACTTTTAATATACTCCTTAATCATTAAATGGTTTTCTTTGTTGACTAAAGCTAGAAGCGTCATATTTTATCAAGACTTGTTTATAATATATATGTTTTTCTTACTCGCACCAAACTTTTGTAACAGCCCATTATACCTGCAAATATCAAATAGCCTTTCTATACATTGATTTAGATTAATGATAGAAAATAGCCTAAAATTAGATGGTTAATTGATTATCAAGCCAAACCTTAAACTAAATAGGTGAAGTGCAATCTTCCATAATTAATGGCAAAATAACACTACTGAATTCTACATTGTTCTGAATAATTTTCTTGAAGAATCCTTCTTGTAAAGTGCCATACATAAAAGGAATATGATCCACTTCATTATTTGACATTCCCTGTAGAATCCACTTTCCACTTTATTCTGATACCCCAATATAGGCAGGGTTTTGTCTCAAGGCTGATCCAAACCAGTAACATAAGAAACTAAGAATACTACATAGGTGAAATGCCTGCTTAATTCTGGTAGAGTTCAATGGCATCGATATTTAGATAATTTTTTTATGAATACCTAAGAAAAAAAGTAAGTAAAATCATCTGAACTTCTCACATAAGTAAAACTTAACAAATGTTTTTAACTTTTAAATAAGACTTTCTCACTTAATTTCTCTAAAAAGTGAGATTTATAAGCTGATTTATCTTTTCATTTTTACTCCTATATAGAAGTTCATCCAGAAACTTGATTTGAATTTTTGGCAAGAATAATAGAGTCATAAGACTGCTCTACTTAGTAGTTTGAACTATTATTATCTTGATGAATTGATATTGCTATGCCTCCCGTGCATTGATGGAATATGATCCCTTTGATCATTGACATTCCAGGGAGAACCTCTTTGTGACTTTATTCTTGATACCCCCATTTAAGCAGGGCTTTCACTGAAGGCTGACCTACACTGAAATTTTTGCCCATCTCCATATTCGTGGCTTTTAATGCCATACACATGCCTCTTTTTCTTTTCCTCCTCCTTTTATTTTCTCTTTCCATGTTTCCTTTCTCAAAATTTCAACCATTTTATAAGCAGATACCTAAAACCATTGAAGGGGCAACAAAGATTAGATAAGAACGACAACCAAACACCACAGGATCATGATCTGATGGTGCGAATAGCGTTGCTTTAGTAAAGGAGATTTAGACAAATTTCTGTAAAGAAGCATAAATGAAACTTTGTTTCAAAAGCATATAAGCATGTAAAAGATATAAAAGAAATGTAATGCACAAGAAAGAATACCACCATCCGCATTACTTTAAAGATCTATACATATCAATCTCATAGACCCCGTCACCACCTCAACAAGTAAAAGCCTAAAAGAATGTAATGAAAAGTTCAAGGCATATACATAGAAGTGCCCAACCAAATAAGCAAACTAAGTTACAAATCGACATTTTCAGTAACAATCTAATTACATACTTATATATTTGTGCTATTGTGGGTTGAAATATAACAACGTCATCGCTTGTAATGTTCTATACAGCCTATAAGTACAAAGGTGAAAATGAGAAAACCCTGAAGAAGCTATTATGAATAAAATATTATCCAATGGGTCCTATGCAAAAAAGATATAGTGAATATAAATTTATCCAGTGGGTTCGTCGTACCCATTTGAACTGATACGGTGCAATAAAATGTGACAATCATAACTAGCAATATAATCATCATCCCCTTATTATCATCTCCAACTTGATACTCATCATGAGTGACTGATGAGTTATAATTCATCAGAACATTCTCTGACCTCTGAAGGCACAAATTTCTAGAACTATAGGGGAAAAGATAAAGTGCGATTTGTCAAGAAAGAAACAAAAGCAGCTTAAACACAACGAGATCCACCCCATACTATTCCCTAACAAACCCCGAGTGTCTGCATGCGCATGCCGCCGTGATTCATTGCTGCTAGAGGATTGTCTCTTGAAGACCTTTACTAAAGCTAGCTGGCGCGTGTGCATTGTAGAATTATGGGAATCAGGTGCAACTTAAAGACCAAGATGTTTGTAAAATTGATTGAATTTTAACGAATATACCTAAAGTTCAATGCAACCTCGAACCTGGTTTTAAATAGGTTTCAGTAATTGTTGCTGAGAGTAAATTTTGTATACTCCAAGTATTCTTGTTAATTTCTATTTTTTTACTAAGCCCATAAGTATTTATTGTAAGAGATAATAAATTAGAGTTGGGAAGATTTATAAGGTCTAACTCTTCATGATTTTTTTATTTTTTTTTCATTTACTAAATTCTGATCTTTTTTAAGGGAATAGTCATAGCCTAATAATGTAAATTTTTCCAATGCCACTGTTAATCTGACATTATCTTTCTAGGGTGAAACAGGCAATTCTAACCCAAAACACCGAGTTTTTTTTCATATTTAAATATCAAATTCATACTTTATTTAAGAAAATACAGAAATATATTATCTGAAGAAACAACTTATTAGTCTATTCATTTGACATTTAATATTTATACATTAAAGATGCATACACACTCCATGCTATCTCAGATTATTTGTACATTAAAGATGTATAGACAATCCACGCTATTTCACTTTGAGGAAGAAGAAAACAGAGAAGCTACTATCTTCTTTTCTTTTCTTTTTTTATATCTTCTTTTGGTGAATCAAAAGTTAAGTGACTTACGTCCCAAAGAATTACTAGAGTGAAGAGAGATCTCAAGACTCAGCAAGCTTGAAGATAATTATTTACTAACAAAATCCTTGCATCGACACGGAAATATAAGCCCACATCTTTGGGAAATATGAGTATGATCCATACCAACTAGACCAACTTTTAATGACATAAGTAGATATGATATAACAAGAGTGAAAGATAGCAAAACAAATTAAGAGTGCCCATATATCATTATTCACGAATGGGGCATGTAAGACAGTTTCTATGTTTCTTTTTCAAAAGTTGATGGATAGATCATTCATATGCCTCATTCTTAATTCTTAATATGACAGCTTTTTATTTTAAAAAAAGTAAAATAAAGTAATCGCAGTACATAACTTCAATGGAGGAGTAGCAAGAGAAAACAAAATTCCATAATTGTTTAGAGAACATAATTTGCAACTGACAACCATATATATCTGCATGCAATTTTCTTTAATTTCGACAAAACTACAACGAAAACCACGAAAAAAATCCATGCTCACTTCAAAGAACAAGTAGAAAATGCACCAAAAGGGAAAAAATAACAATTGAAAGTTTTTCTTTTGGTCCATAACTATTGAAAGGTTAGCTGAAACTTTGGCAATTGGCAAAACATAGCATTTTTGTGTGATTTTGGTGTTTGAGCCCACAGAAGGAACCAAACCGTTCAATCGATTCGATTCCAAAGCAGAAAACAAGCAACAAAACGAAAGACGGGACCTTTGGTAAACAAAAATCTGCATTTGCTAGATTCTGTACGCATGGCAATGTATGTGTCTTGGCAAGGCTATGGCCATAAACCCTCCAAAAACTCAATTATCACATTCTCACATCTTCAAACGAACAAAGCAAAAAGCAAAAAGCAAAGCGGTCGGCTTCATCACCATCTTTATCTTTAACTTTTACCTACTCTACCATATGCCCAACCCAATGCTTCTTTTTATCAGAACCTTGTTCCTGCTTTTACGCACCGTATAAGAACTCTAAACCCAAACCATTCAATTCCATTTTCCAATTTCCATTTTCCACCAATTCTCAATCAAACAAACACTAAATCACACAAAAATGGAGATATTATCACAAATGTGGTCTCTGTTAGGGTTACTCACCGTTCTCCAAAACGTTCTCCCATCCCAGCTTCTCTCATTGCTCCATTCCTTATACGAATCTCTGCAAGATCTGCTTTCTCCGTATTCCTATTTCGAGATTCCAGAGTTCAACGGCTACTGCGGCGTCGACCTCAACGACCTCTACCGCCACGTGCACCTCTACCTCAATGCCGCGAACCACGCCCCCGCAGCAGCATGCCGCCGACTAACGCTCTCACGCTCGCCTTCCTCGAACCGCATTTCCTTCGCTGTCGCCCCGAACCACACCGTCCAAGACGCCTTCCGCGGCCACCGCGTCACATGGACGCACCACGTCGACACCGCGCAGGACTCGCTCGAGGAGAAGCGCAGCTTCACGCTCCGCCTCCCGAAGCGTCACCGCCACACGCTCCTCTCTCCCTACCTTGCCCACGTCACCGCACGCGCCGAGGAGTTCGAGCGCGTCTCGCGAGAGCGCAGACTCTTCACCAACAATACGACCGGGTCGGGCTCCTTCGAATCGGGTTGGGTCTCCGTCCCCTTCCGGCACCCGTCCACCTTCGAAACCCTCGCCCTCGAGCCCGAACTAAAGAGACAAATAAAAAACGACTTAACGGCGTTCGCTGACGGCAAAGAGTTTTACAACCGAGTGGGCCGGGCCTGGAAACGTGGGTATTTACTCCACGGCCCACCCGGGTCGGGTAAATCGAGTTTAATAGCCGCTATGGCAAATTTTCTCTGTTACGACGTTTACGACTTGGAGCTAACCAAAGTCGCTGATAACTCAGAGTTACGGTCGTTACTAATCCAAACGACGAACCGTTCAATTATCGTTATCGAGGACATTGACTGTTCCGTTGACTTAACGGCAGACAGAACAACGAAGAAAACGCAGGCAGCGAAAATATCGAAGAGAAAGAAGTCTCAAACGGCGTCGTTCACGCGCTGCGAGGAGAGTGGGCGCGTCACGCTTTCGGGGCTCTTGAATTTCACCGACGGGTTATGGTCTTGCTGCGGCGAAGAGAGGATTGTGGTGTTTACAACCAACCATAGGGATAGTGTGGACCCCGCGCTCGTGCGCTGCGGCCGAATGGACGTCCACGTCAGCCTCAACACGTGCGGTGTTCACGCGTTCCGCGAGCTCGCGCGCAACTACCTCGGCGTGGACTCGCACGTGCTATTCGAGGCGGTTGAGGGTTGCATTCGCTCGGGTGGGTCCCTCACGCCGGCACACGTGGGAGAGATTTTGTTGCGGAATAGAGGAGATGCTGACGTGGCAATGAGGGAAGTGCTGGCGGCAATGCAGGGACGGATGCTGGCCGCCGCCGCCGTCGCTGATCAGACGGAGAATGAGGACACGACGGTCGGAGTGAGGTCGCCGGAGAGCGTGTTGCTGATGGGGTCGCCGGAGAATTGGGATGCATTGAGTGGAAAGAAGAGGAAGGACCAACATGGGGGTAATAACAATTGGGATAAAAAGGTCAAGTTTTTCGTTAGGTTAAGGTCGTTGACAAGATCTGACCCTGGTAGATAAATTTTTTATTTTTTTTTAGGGAAAGACAAAATTTGGATGCATGTAGGGTTGTTTGTGTACTGTGATTAGTGTTTTTGTTTTATTTTTTATTTTTGTAGAACGTATAAAAGTGCTTGCCTCGTGTTCTTTAATGTTTTGTTTAAAGTAATGTTTTTTAGGAACCTCATCAATGGCTTTGTAGACCATATAAATACACGTGACAACAACAAAAATCAAATGATTATTATTTATTTTGTTCAACAAAGTTCGTTGATTCAGTTGCCATAGTTAACATTTAGTTGTAGCTATTTCATTTGAAAAAAATTGAAATTACTTTTCAGTAAAATTTTATGTAATAAAGTCATAAAATTCTAATCAAATCAATAGTATTTCAGAGATTTTTTATCTTAAATATGGTGGCATTACATTAAATTTATTTATTTTATATAGACTGGTAAAAAATGGCTATATTTAAATTAGAAGAAGTAAAATGTATAGGAAAATGATTAGTTGAAAATTAAAATGGATTTGGCCTATATACAACCAATTACGTTGCAGAATCGATTTGCTCGGTATACAACTAATTACGTGGTAGAGTTTGACGATATGGTAAAGGACATTTTTAACGTTTGTTGGAAAAATTATAAATTAGGTAAAAAAAGATTTTTTATTTGAAACAAAAACATACGGGAAGGTTTTATAGGTTTCATTTGAAACATAGTGGAAGGTTTTAGGATTAAATTTGACAGTGACATTTGAGTTCTTCTTTATTTCTGAAATTTCTTTATAACTTTCTGAAGAGTGCGAGTTGGAGTCAGAATTCGAATTGCAGTGCGATTTTTTGCGTCATATATTGTTGAGGTTGATTTTCGTTTCATTTGTTTGATTTATTTTGATTTCGATGTTTGGAATTTTAGTCTCTCCTTTTGCAATTGGGTGCCATTAATTTTCGATTTCATAGTGTGCATTTTTGGTTTTTGATTTCCATTATGAGTTTTGAGTTTAGGGGTTATTTAGGGTTCTAGTTTGGATTTTGATTTAGGGGTTATTTAGGGTTCTATTTTGGGTATTGATTTTAGGGGTTATTTAGGTTTCGATTTAGGTTTTAATTTAGGGGTTATTTAGGGTTATCGTTGTTTATTTGTTTCTTCACTATCAAACAACTTCAAGCTTTCTCTGTTTCTGTTCAGAGATCGGTGCAGGTTGGTATGAGACCGTTCCTTGTTGCTCCCAACCTCTTTCTCCGCCCAGCATGGTATGCCCTTTTCCCTTAAATCATCTTTTCTTAATTCTTCTAAACTTTACTAAAAAACATATTTTTCGTACTCACATAATTAATAACCATAATGTTCATACAATGACTTTAAAAGTTACTAATGCATTTTGATATGCCATACAAAGGAAAGTAGCTATGGTCGTTTACAACCTCCTCAGCTTGTGTTTTCACCATTTTCTTCCTCATTCAATAATGCTAAATAATTTGCATATGATAATAGATAGGCCATTAAATATGTCAATAGCAATTGTCACATTATATACATAATTGCACATATGTAAACTTGTGATGATGTACATATACCTAGAATGGGTGGAACACGTACCACTGGCTTGGAAGCACGAATTAGTTCTTAAGTTGGTGGACATATGTCAAATATGAAAACTTTAATATTGTCCATATGTTAGTGCAACAATGTTAGAAATAGTAAATTTATGTCATTTAAGTAAAATACCTTAACAATGTTGTTGATCATTATATTAAGATAGAAGACTCTTTGATTCAGAGAAAAAATCTTGACCTAAAAGAAAAAAATATTAACAAATTCAAATACAATAAAATTGTGTTAAACAACATATGGTTGAGATGACATACATTTTTCAAGAGTTAACCACAGTGGTGTCCATAAATTGCTCCTTCAAGGTAATCATGTAAAAGTATAAGTTTCATTAAAAGTATAATGTGAATTTTTCAAACAAGATGAACATTACCATGGAATTCAAGGAATTGTTGTGCTCATCTCCCTAGATTGGAAGTAAAATCACACTGATAACTTTCGTCACCTATGTGATTTATAAATTCTTGTGTGTTGACGGGGTCTTCGGAGTTCCGGTTTAGGATAACAGCTTGCACATTACTTGTGGATCCAGGTATTACATTTGTGTTGGAATTGCACTATCGTACAAATGATGCAATATTAGTGGTATCAATATCAAGATCATCCCATTCTTCCATTAGAAATTGTTTTCTCGAATAATGAATGGTGTCTAAAGTTGAACTTAGAAGATAGGAAAATAGAAAGTGCTTAAAATGTATGAAATTGAAACATGGTGATAAACATATATTGTCATGAATTGATATTAAATTATTATTATTTCATTAACAATGAACTATTAAATTATTATTATTTTATTCAAATTTAATCAATCTTTTCCAGTAAAGCTAGCATGTAAGGTGCACATTTTTATTTATTTTTTGAAATGAAATATGTCACAAGGTTGGTAGGTGTGAGCATTAACTCACATTAATTGTTTTGAAATACCATGATTTGATTGAAAAGGCAAAGACAAGATAAGGCAAAATGTTTCTTTCATAACACACTTCCTTAGCCACAAACAAATGAATAATAACCTGATTATGCAAATAACAATAACAAAAGTAAATCAATGCACTACTACATCAACAACAATAATTGCCTACATATTTCAATTGAAATGAATGCCTTACCAAAAAAAATTTCAACGCAGATGCAAATTCATGGTCCCCAAGTCCAAAGTCCATCCAATTCAAAATTCTATAAAATTTAATTGTTGTGGGATGCACTTTTGTCTTGTATGAAAACAAATGCTCCAATATCCAAATTTATATACCATGAATATTATAAATTTCAATCATGGTCAATAAAATATGAAATATATTACGCATATCTACTAAATTATATAACCATAAACATTTCAAAGAACCTCTAATAAGTACACACATCCAACAATATGGATATGTGATGGACTTAATTCGTTCCTAACAAACATTAAAGCCGAATATACAAATTATCTACCAAGTACTCATAAACTACAATCCCCCAATTAAACCTATTTAGTTGCCCTAAATTGTCCAAAATGCATCCCCCAATTAAACCTATTTAGTGGCCCTAAGTCCAAAATGCTAAACAACCCAGAATGAACATTTTTTTTAACTTGTTTATAAATTAAAAGTAACTTATGAATAAGTTAAAATAAAATTTATGAAATTGTGTCGGAGAATTTTTATAAATTAGTTTGTATATAGCTAATTTAGCTTATGAAAGAGTAAAATTTTCAGATTCTTTTCTATTTTTCTCGCCTAAAAATCTTTATAAAAAATTTGTCTAAGTATATCCATAATGAAATATAATTATTTGATAAAAAATCACAACTTCATGAATGAGTAGATAATATTCCTTTAAATTTTAACTATATAGATAAGTAGATAATATTATTTTTAGATTTAACTATTTGATGATGAGAGGATAACAATATTATTTTTAGGAAAATAAGGTTTTTTTCTACAAATCATTTTTTTTTAATATCTAACATTTTTTTTAAAAATTAGAAACTACAATTATTTTTGTTTAAGTGTTTTTGTGTTACCTATGTCAATTGTACTACTTAAGTCTATTAAGCTGTCTTAGGCGTTGGACGATTTTGAATGTTAAGTCTCTTTCATTATTTATATGATATGATATTCATCGCATAATGTAAAACATATTTGTTATGAAAAAAAAATTATTTATGAATTAAAAGAAAATTTTGAAAATATTTTAAAGATTAAAATAAATACAAATAAATATTTTATTTATGTACTTAAACAAAAAAATGTTTAGTTTATTAGATACACAAGTTAAAAGAAAAATTCATTGAAAACTACTATATTTTGCGTCTAATTTTTTGCATTTCGAATGTTAATGAAAATTTAAAATTACTATATTTAAACTTTGATTTTTCATTAGGTATTGCTTCGTAAAGCACAAAGCTTTCTCATAAGATCATTTCATAAAATATTACCTCAATTAGCTTTTTATTATCAAATTAATAAATTACTTAACAACTAGAACCTGTAGCAGGAAAAGGGTACCCTGAAATCGGACCAATTTAAATAATCCTACTAATTCTAGAATCTATAATATTCGTGTCTGTCTCGAGAGCTTCAGCAAGAGACATCCTGCGGTTTTTCCATATAGACTCGGCCAATTTCTTCAA
>Ga0123342_1008274_pt1 | contig 13217 bp, 7 predicted proteins | sample Turbeawhitnodule_FD_89960 | JGI IMG/M metagenome (GOLD analysis project Ga0123342, IMG submission 89960) | Root nodule microbial communities of legume samples collected from Mexico - Turtle bean Mexico white nodule | ecosystem: Host-associated > Plants > Roots > Nodule | place: Mexico: Nepantla...
ACGGCAATGATGAATATAGTGCAGCCAACTACAATTCCTCCTATCTTTCTATTGAAGGCGTGATCTAAAAGATTAAGAACTCAATCAAGTAATAATCAACAGTCACACAATCAAACTTTGGATAATTTACGAAACATAAAAACATAAATATGCAGAAATTTTAGTACAACTTAACCTTGGAAACATAATAAGTGTCAATATTTTATAGTTGAATTAAAAATCAATAAATTAGGGCAGAAAAGGGAAAACAGGAAACAGGGCATAATATGGGAGGAGGAAGCATTCAATAGGCACCATCTTCTTTGTTTAAGTAATGTATTAAAACGAGTCACAGATTAGTTTTGGTGAATCTGACCAAATATGTATAGAAGTACATAAAGAAACTATTTTGTTTGCAGCATAGTTAGTAGCGATAAATTCTACTTATACTATTCAGTATCGAAAAATACTTAAGTACTCTCTTGAGATAGTGGACCTTAACAACTTGCACATATTTTAAAAATTAACTTCGATTATCGTGTAAATCAACTTTATACTTAGTAACAGATATCAGTTAATTGAATATTTAGCAAAACTCAAAGGTCTATAAATACAATATAAGAGAATACTCATCTTAACTCAATATTTATTGTTGGAAAAATTAAAACTAATTTTTCCTTCTTTGTGTAGATACAAAATGGAAATGGAGGATGGGGTCCTCAAAGGAAGGTCTTTGGAAGGATGTAGTAGAATCAAAGTATGGGTCATGGAGGATGTTGAATGTAAACAGTTCTGGCCTAAATAGTCTTACACAAGGTGGTGGTCTAATTTAAGCAAAGTTTACACCCCTGAGCAAGGGGACTTGTGGTTTAATTCAAATGTGGTATGGCAAGTGGGTTTGAGTCAAAGTTTAAATTGTGGGAAGATGAGTGGATAGATAACATTAAGATAAAAGAAAAATATCCTAGAATTTTTAATAACTCTTTGATCAAAGACAAAACAATAGAGAATTTTGGAAGATGGTCATCAAAGGGTTGGGAATGGGTGTTCAGCTGGAGAAGAGTTTGGTTTGAATGGGAAAGGACAATGCTAACAGATTTCATGGAATGTTTATCACTGGAAACATTGCTCCGTGACAGTGAGGATAAATGGCTATCGAGAGATTCTCCCACTAGCATATAAAATGTTAGCTAATAATGATAATGGACAACCATCTGAAGCTATATATAGATTCACTAAGGGGTTAAAAGGTGACGCTTTCAGCCCAGTTCTTTACATGGAGGGCTATGTTGAATAGGATAGCAACCAAGCAAAAATTGTTTATAAGAGGTGTTCAGCTGGGGGATACTTTGTGTACTCTTTGTGGGAGGAAAGAGGAAACAACATCCGACATCCTTATATCTTGTAACATATCAAATGTTGTTTGGAATATGTGGTACAAATGGTTTGGGGTAAGTTTTGTGAATCAAAACGATATGATTAATAATTTTGACCATTTTTCTTGTATGTGTTGTAATAAAGAAGGTAACAGGTTATGGAAATATGTGTGGGCTTCCATCATTTGGTGCATATGGAAACATAGGAATAGTTTAGTTTTTAATCAAGATAGGATTAACGCAGTGGAGATTTTAACTATGGCACAGGTGCAGTCTTGGGCTTGGTTGAAACATAAGGTAAATAAGGCTAACTTCTCCTATTGGGCTTGGATTTAACCTCACATCACTTGTATCAATATGACAACCAAATAGCTTTATTGTTTGTAATCTATTTGTCTAACAATAAGGCCAAGGTTGTTTTTTCTGTTTTGGTGGTTATTGTTTGGTTTTAATAGGTTGAGGAAAACTATTCTAAAGCTATATAGGAGACGGGCTTGTGGTATGGGTAGGGAGCAACTCAGAATTGCTATGAAGGAAAGTATGAAGGCACACTGTAAGCAGCTGAAATAGAAGAAATGCAGTTTGAAAGTAGGAGAATGGTTTAGTCATGTGATGGAAAAGCTAGGTTTTATGCAACAGAAGACCAAATGTGATGTTATGCAGAACAAATTTTTAGTGGTGCAGGAAAGCAAATAGATATGAAAAATGTTACTTTGTAAGAAAGCAAGACATCCAGCTGGGGAGAATATGTGTATATGGAAAGCAAGGAATGGGAAACAAAGCCAACAAAGCAGCCATGTTGACAAGGTGATGGTAACATAGAAGTTGGAAGGTTATTCTATAGAAAAAAAAATAGTGGGAGACAGCGTATACCGGTAAGTTCTCACATCTTTTTTATAAGGCTGCAAAATTTTATATGTGGTTGTAGGAATGTGCTTTTTGTCAAATTCTTCTTATTAAAGAGAATTCAAATTCTGTTTTTAGTTTTGTGGTGTTATAACAATGCAAACCAGTGCTTTGCATTACTTGATGTATAAAGTCTTTTGAAGGGGTCTCTTTATATGATTTATGCAGTTGTAGCTTTTGTTTATGCCAAGTAATATAGGTATTTCCTAGTCTGGTATGTGTAAGAGTAGGAAAACAAAAGTTTATAAAGGGTTGGGACACCTCTAAAGTGTTTCTTTTTATTTATTTTATTCATTGCTGATAAAAAAACAAAATGAGCACTTAAGCGGACAAAAGAAAATAGAAAAAAACATAGTAATAACATCAAGAATTTTTAACGTGAGAAAACCTTCTCAACTTGAGAACTATAAACCACGAGACGTAGTCCAAAAAATGTTTTCACTATGAAAGTAGGATTACAATATTTGTTTCTCTCACTCTATGAAGGGAACACCTAATCTCACCAAACAAGTATGGAATACAATGTCTCTATAGCCTCTCACTAGGATTTATAATCTGACACTATTGTGGATATCAATTCTCTCATTTATTCTCTATGTTTCTCTTCTCACTTGCTTACATTTCTCTTCCTCACAAGTTCCCTTTATATACAAAATGAGAGAAAGGTTTCACCAAAAAGAGATAATGATAATTAATGCTTCTCACATTTTCAAGATACCTTGAAAGTTATCTTCAACTTTCTAGGTTGAACTTCATAGTCTTGAAGAAGTATATAATTCCAAGACATTGGAATGTCCATCATTGAATATATTCAATGGATTAATTACCAAGATTCATTGGTCATTGTCTCCCATTTAACTAAGGATGGATTCCCTACAAATCTCCCCTTTCATGACTTAATTTAAGGGTATCACTAATTCAACTCGCCTACAACATTTTGTTATCTTTTTAACTGAAATTGCCTTGGTCAACATGTCAGACCAGTTGTCATCTGTATGATCCTTCTCTAACTAGAACTCCCCATCCTCCAAAGCATTTTGTATCGAATGATAACGATAATCAATGTGTTTTGTCCGATAATGAAATGTAGGATTCTTAGCTAGGTGGATTGCACCCTTTCACAACAATTTGAGCTTTGTACCTTGGTCTTGAGCTTCCTTATTCATTTTAAGCCTGTAAACCCATTTGTTATTTAAGGCTTTTCTTCCTTTAGGTAGCTAGACCAGATCATAAGTATGGTTCTTATGTAAAGAGTTCATCTTTTCTTCCATGACTTTAATCCAATCTCCTCTCTCGGTTGACTCCATAGCCTCTTAGAAGTTTTTAATTTCACCATTATATGTTAAAAGTAATATAATCTTCTTCAAGATACTTTGATGGCGACATTCTTCTTCTTTCATAGCATCTCAATTCAACTTGCATTTGTTGCAACATTGGCTCGAGTTCTTGTTGTATTTGAGGGTCTGAAATTATCTAATCATGATCTGGTTGTTCATCAGTCTGGTCAGGAACTCGCTGAGAAGAATTTGTCTATTGGTCTATCTGATCAAGATCTATAAGGAATTTCCACCCTTAAATAAATGTGAACTTTGGACGTGCACTGATTTGTCTTTTGAATACCTTTGATCGTGTGATCCTCAAAAAACACAACATCTCTACTTCTAACAGTTTTCTTATTTATAGGATCCCATAGTCTGTACCCAAATTCATCTTTTGGAGACCCAAGGTGATGGAGGACAATCCAAGCCACCATACACAAGAATAAAGACAGAAGAACTATCTATATAAATAGTAGAATACTCATGTATAGGACTTGTATTTTCAATTACTTTCAAGAGTATTTTGCAGATGAATTAAAGACACTCTAAAAGCCTTCACTTATCATACAAGCAAGGGTCCTTAAAGCATCTTAAGAGGACATACACGTCTCTTCTTAAGCCACCAAATCTCACCATAGTTAAGCTTACTTAACTAGGGTTATGGTAGCTTAAGGAGCAAGCTACCCTCGCTTTTGTCATCTATAAATACCTTACATAAAAAATTTGTATCTAGATTTGACATATATTGAATGAAGTATTCTTAATTAAAAAAACTCATTATCTCCCAAATCTCTCTTTGCTAGTAAGCCTAAAAGGCCTAGTGAACCTTGGAAGGTTGGCCACACCTTCTTCCCCTCCATTGCACTCATCATTGTCGAAACCCTAGCCTCACCATTGCCTCACGGTTCTCTTCTTTTTCCAAAGCCTTTCGCTGCCTCATTCCATTCCAATCAACAATCAAGAACTTGGATTGCATCAGGTGGATCAGAGCACACCAAGATTTGGCCAAGCTAAGCCAAGTTTTTGCAAAAAAAAATTGTTCAGCTTTGTGTTTGTCACAGTTTCCATTTGTTCTTGATTCTTTGTCTTTGTATCTTTATCATCTACCGTTTACTTTTGTTTCCACTATTTTCTTTACATTTTCCACTATTTTCTTTACAGTTTCCACTGATTAAAATCCATTTTTCACCGTTTAATTTGAGTACAACTTGCATCCAAAGTTTCCTTTGTTGTTCCGTTGCATAACCTAATGTGTTGTTTATTGTTCTTCTGTTTTCTTGCTGATTTCTTTGTTTTAATTGGTTAGTTTTGTCTCATTGTTGTGTTACACCGTTTATCTCACTTTTGTGTGTCTTTCCTTTGATTTCCTTATTGTTTGTTCAGTTCAATTTGTGCCAATTTGTTCACACACCATCCGCACCAAGACCTGTCAAAACCAGGGGTGTTCTTGTTGTTTTCTTTACTTATACTTCTATTTCTTGATAAGTCTTGTGTTTAATCCATTTTTGTGCACACTTAGGTGTTCTCTTGTGTTTCTACTAGTCGCATGTCCATTGTCACGTTCCAATTTTGTTTAATCTTGTCAAATTTCATTGTGTTGTTGTTGCATGCAAGCTGTTTGATATTTGGTTTAGTGCACATCAACTGTTTGCTCAAAGTTCTGTTGCTTTTTGCATCAATTTTTGTGTGCAATTTGTGTTACCTACATCTAAGTGTCATACCTTGCCATTGATTCCTTGGTGATTCCTTGCATTGTTTCCTACTGTTTCTTGCAGTTTTGTCATGTATTATTGCTTCCTTTAGGTTTTCATTCAGTTTTCCAGAATTTTATGATTTACTTTTAGTTTGCACAATTTATCTTGATCTCATATTATCACCAAAACTTGTGAAATTTTTTTGTGTAACACCATTAACATGTTACCTGTATTCAGTAAAATAGGAACTTCCAAATTGTACCTACAATTTTTTTTTATAAATTTCAAAAGTCAGGACGTTTTTATGTTTGAGAACCTCTTTCAGTGCTAGTTTTGCTCTTAGTTTTAAATTTTTTGCACCTAATTCCCTTGATGTTTTATCCTGGACCTTTTACCATATCTTGTTTAATATGTTACCAATCTCCAGATAAAATTTCAACTTCAAATTCGTTGTATCAAAATTACCATAATTCTTACACTTTTAGTGGCCAGTCCTAAAACCTACTTGCACTCTTAGTCCACTTTGCTTGCGATTTGTGTGCCCTTGTTGCATTTATTTCTTCGTGATTACTGAACCAATTGGCCTCAAATTTATGCCATATTGTTCATCATTGAGTGTAGTTTTACCATAAAAATTTCAAACAACTGCTTTGTAAATCAATTTATATAAATTTTGGAACAGTCCCTGTCAGTTCCTCTAGATTTTTGGTTTTTAATCTTTTCTGGAGTTTTTCTTAGGTCCTTTTGATGGTGCTTCCTTTTCTTAGTTGCCTTAATTTTTGTATTGTCTTCTCTTGGATCTTTGTTCTGGTTTTTTACAACTTATCTCCTTTGAGTTTAGCTTTTCCAAAAAATTTAGTTTTTCTTGCTTTCTTACTTGGATTCCTACTTTTGTGTTTGGTAAGTTGGTGATGCTTGAAAGGTGTTTCAAGAAGTGGGGTGGCCCCAATCTCCTGAGGCTTCTCCTTGGTTATATAGACTTACTATCAAGAAGAGAAAGATGGATCCCAGAGAAATTTTCAGCATACTTCAGTTCAAAGGACACAAATCAAAACATGTCATTTACCGCTTTACTATACATTTTTACTTTTCCTTGTAACTTGTGTATCACATAATTTTGTGTTGCATTTAATTTTTTTCCTCGAGTATTAGTTTTCATTTCTTTGTTTGGGAAAATGCTCTATTAAGAAATCTCACTGAACTTTGTAATAGTATTCGTGCATTAGTGTGGTAGTGTGCCAGTGAAGTCTTAGTGTTCTCTACATTATCACCATAGGTCTTGACTAGCATTTACATTTCTTCTTGCTATCTTTACAATTTCCTTCTTTTATTTCTTTTCTTGTTTTCTACGTCTATGTCATACTATAGGGTTTTCTTTTCTTGTGGCTAGATAAACCTTTCTTTGGTTTTTAAAAGCATTTTCATATCTACATATTTGTTTTCATGTTTTCTAAAATTGTTTTGAAGTTTTCTTTTGGAAACTTTTGTGAGATACATTTAAGGTAAGCTCTGGCTAGGAAAGCCTTGGTACTTAAGAAGTCCATATGACTTACCTTGCTTTCCTGGGAATGAACTTGAAACTTTCTCACTTTTGCTTCCTTTACTAAACTTCACCCATAAAATTGTTTTAAACAAAATCACTATAATTGATTTCTTTCTAACAGTTGTGAAAATTTTATTTACAATCAACCATGAGTGGACCATTTTATCAGTTTGGTGTTCATGGCACTATAAATGCTCAAACTCCAATAGATATCCGCTCACGATTAGACCAACAAACTCAAAATGTTTCTGAGATAAAAGAACTCCTTATACAATATAAACAACGTCAAGAAAGTCAAACACATAGGTCTAGGAGTATATATGGAGACATTTCACATCGACCTAGGAGTGGACACGGGGAAGGTTATTATCCAAACACTAAACCTTATAAGTAACCATATTCTCCATGTAAAGAGGTATCCTATAATACCTATACCGTGAATTAATATTCTAACTCCTCCTACCCTAGGACGGATTACAAAAGGAAAGGTTAATCATCCAAATCAAACTTTAGGGAGAAGAGTTCTCAAAAAGTTTCTTTTTTTATCCTATTGTACCATCTTAAACACTTGAAACTTCTTTTCCTTCTCCCTCTCTTATATTTAATAAAGATATTCTACCTATATCTCCATATCCTTTGAGTTTTTCTGATTATAGTCGGGAACAACAATTTTTTGAATGTTCTTCTACTGACACAGTTTGTTCCACACATCATGATGATAACAATTCCATTGATACTGGCCTTTCTTTCCATGAAAAGGAAATATTTGACATTCCAGTTTTGGAATCTACAAACAAAACCAAACTCAAAGAAAATTCTTTGTCTAGAGCTTAACCAGACATTAAAAACTCTTTCTCCTTAGACCAATCTTGTGAGGAGTTACTTGATGCCAATCTTTTCTTTGGACCCATTTCCAATGAGAAGAGCGAAAAGGAAAAATCAAGAGCGATAGAGAAACTAGACAAGATAAAGAATTTTTCTGAAGAGTTGACAACAGAAGAATCTCCACCCCTAAAAACTCAAAAGGAGGTACCTAACCTTATAGAGACACTAACCACACAATCTCCTACAACTCTAAGATATGCTAAACCAAAAATTAAGATATCTTCTAAATAGTTTATTAACATTGAGCATAAAGGAGAGGAGTCTAATACTAGTATTGTTCATGTTACTTCCAATGACTTTTCCCTTGATTCCAATATTTTGTTTCAAAATGTTAATAAACTTCATACTTTCTATAGAGAAAATGATTTCATCATACTTGTCACATTTTCAAAGGTTTTCTCTTATGGATAGTTATCTCTTTATATCTTTGTTTATTCAAATATTGAAATACAACATAAATACCTTTTTTCCATCATATAAAATCTTTTCCTTCAAAATGATGGGGATTTCGTTGTGACTCAACTAGTGAAAGTCAAGCCTTTTTTAGGACATTATGATAAAAACGTTTTAAGTCCCATTATTCCTATAGAAGTTTGTGAGTTTTTATTAGACAACCCTGAGAATTTTTCAAGTACATTTTTTTACAAGGGTTGTTTTCCTAAAATTACTTTCACTAACAAATGAAATAACTTTGTGACTAGTTTTCCTTTTGAAAATCTTTTGTCTAAAGCTAGCCAATATTTTGTTCAAACATCTTGTGAAGACTTGCTAGTAATAAAACAAGACGATCAAAAGTTTAGGCAATTTCATGAGATAGCAAAACTGAAAACTCAAAATAAAAAAAGTACTCCTTACATCTATTTTATCAACTTATTAAGAAAGAAGTACCTTACCATTGAACCAAAGGACATGTTTTCCATTTTTCTTCTTTCTTTTATTGTCCATATTTCTTTCATGTTAATTTTTTATTATTTTTATAGGGAAATTTTTAACCCTAGACAAAACAGCAAATTTTTTCCTATATCTCTTAACCACAAAGAGGTTCGAGAGGATACTAGTAAACTAAACAAAACTTGATCAAGAAAATATTAAAATTAAAAAACCACATAAATTAGATGACCATATTACCTCAACCCAGAGAATATTTTGCATGTTTGTGTCTCTTAATCGAGAAAATTCTTCTTCCTATTCTAGTTCTTTTTCTTCTACATTATTTTCTCATTTTCCTATGGTGTTCCCTTTACCCGCTTTAGGTAATAAGAACCATCATAAAGGTACCATACAAAATACTTTTTTTGTTTTCGGTTTCTACATCCATCCACTTCTATTCATTTGCATTCTTCTTATGTTTGTTGTCTTTTCCAGGTCTCTTATGAACTTCTTTGTTACAATAATAACATATTATTGTTCTTGTGAGATTGTGATCGGCATTTGACTTTGTTTTTATTTCTTACACGAGATTTCTCTGATTTTCACTTCTTCCTTGTTTCTCTATAACATTTGCTTCAAATTAGAAATTTGTACTTCTTTCTTTCTTCATTCAACAGATTCTCTGAAACAGTGTCCATTGAGATCTTCCTATATGGGACTGAGTTGTTAAGCATGACCACCAAAGTGTCCCAAATTTGAGGCAACTAATTGAGTAGCAAAAGTACATGCAACTCATCATCAATCTCCATATCTATCTTTGTAAATTGATTAGCAAGATCCTTTAATGAATTTAAGTGCTCCATCATACTTTGACCATCCTTGTAGTCAAGTTTCATCAGTCTTCTTATAAGAGATACTTTATTTCTTGGAGTTTCTTTTGAATCATACATTTAAGTTTTGACCACAACTCATAAGCATTTGTGTATGTGGACACATGCTCAAACAAACTTTTATCAATATACTTTCGAATCATTGCAACAAATTTTCGATTCAAAAGTTCTTAAACTTTGTCATTCTTACCTTCTGGCTTGCCTTTTCAAGAAATGGACTCGTGCATATCCTTACGGTGTAAATGATCCTCCATCATGGGCTTCCAATAGGAATAGTTGTCTACTGTCAACTTGAACATGTATCCATTAGTAAAGAATCCTTCCATCTTGTATCAGATCTCTGATACCACTCACTGGTGCAGAAAGGAAAAACAACGGCAGTTATTTTCAATTTAAAACGGCGGCTATATAGCCGCATTTGATGTACACGTAGTCTTAAATCGAAGAGATAAGAAGGCGGCTATTTAGCCGCATTCGTAAAATTGATTTATAAATGCGACTATTTACCATAGTCGAATTTATAAATCGCATTTACGAATGACATTTAGGGTTTCTTTTCTTTTTTGTTGTTGTTTGGGTTTCTAATCAAAGTTCTCAACTTTGATCTTTTCCGAAGAACATGTCATTATTGAACATGTCATTAAGGCGGCAACAACAACGAGGAAGGCACAATAGAGAGCAAACAAAAACTTTTCCATTGAAACAGTGACCTTAGCAATGGCATAAGAGAAAACAAAAGAGAAACGGAAAACATACAAAAATCAATGGTGAAGAAGAAGAGAGGAAGACAATGCTTACTAATGGCACGAAGACAATGCAAAGAAGAGAGAAAGAAATGAGGAAGCATAGTTAATGGAAGAAGCACAAAAGAGAAACGAAGCGCGAGAGAAAGGAGAATATGAAAACGTAAGTGGCGCGCTTCTGAGTTAAGGTAAAAAAAGGTTTTAAGAATGAGTCTATTACAATTAGTTGCCTTCTTAAATCAAGTTAGTTTCAAAAACGCATTAAATAATGGGTCGTTGTTTTAAACTTTTGTACTAGTGACTGTTGGGAAAATCATAACTAATTCTCCCTCCTTTGTGTAGATACAAAATGGACACTTGCAAAAACAATAAGCAGAAAAAAGAAAATAGAACAAAATAGAGTAATAACACCGAGTATTTGTAACGTGGGAAAACCTCCTCAACTTGAGAAGTAAAAACCCACAAGACCTAGTCCAAAAAATGTCTTCACTATGAAAGTAAGATTACAATATCGGTTTCTCTCACTTTATAAGGATAACACTCAATCTCACCCAACAAGGATGAAATATAATATCTCTCTAGCCTCACTAGGATTTTTAATCTCACACTATGGTGGATATCAATTCTCTCATTTAATATCTATGTTGCTCTTCTCACTTGCTTGCATTTCTCTTTCTCACAAATTCCCTTTATAGAGAGAAGGAGAAAAAAGCTTCATCATAAAAAGATAATGGATAATTAATGCTTCTCACATATATAATTCCTAAGACATTGAAATGTCATCATTAAATATATATTCAATGAATCAATTACCAAGATTTATTGATTATGGCCTTCCATTCATTCATTTGATTAAGGAGTGACGACACTTATTAGTCACTCAACACTTATTAGTCACTTTATTACTTATCTATCTCTATGCTCTTAGTGAATTGAGCATTAGAGAATCTTCTATCATATTATTGAACTATCATTCGATTTCTTCATTGAAGCTAAGTAGCGCTTCAACGAAAGGTAAATAAACTAATATAGCTTGTACATTCACGATTCCAATTCATTTTCGGTAATAACACTATTATTTGTATCTTAATGGATAATACTTATTTTTGTGAAACCTATTCTCTATTATATATTGGGGGTATACTTATTTAATTATTTTTTTTAAGAAATTGGGTTACGAGTGATAAACTTTTCGGATGGTGGGATCTACCCATTTTGCAGAAATAGGTTTACATTTAAAAAATATATATATTTTTCCTCCTTTGTGGAAGTGAAACCTTTTTAAGGGATATGTGTCCTTTCAAATTGAAAGAAAAAAAAAAGAGCTTTAAAAGAAAATGATAGAAATATAACGATTTAAGCTGTTTCTAATTTTTATTTAAAATATTTGTTATTTTATTTACATGTATATTTTATTTTGTTTTCTTAGAAAATAATTTCAAAATCATCACATTTAATTTCTATTATTTTTCTACTCCTTTACTTTTCTTGGCTCAATTCTCTATCTAGCACCATTTACACTTTTATTTCCCTATCTAGCACCCTTTTGTTTTTATTTCCCTATCTAGCACCCTTTTATTTTTTATTTCCCTATCTAGCACCATTTCAAAAATAAATAAATAAATAATAAATTAATTTTATTTTATAATTTTTATTTTGAATACATTAAAAAATAAGTATTTTTAATGTTTAAAATAGTTAGAAATATAATTAATGAATAAATAAATGAGTTTTTACAAAATAAAAATAAAAAGTAATAAATTAAAAATGTTTAGTTTAATTTTTTTTTAAGAATGAAGAAAATAAAAAATTAAACTCTACAACAATATAAAAGTTGAATCTATAAACATAAATTAGTATTTATTTTTATTATTATTGATGATGTAATCATATTAATTTCAAGTAAAAAATACAGGACATAATTATAAAAAAAATAAAGTCAATTAGTATTAATTAATATTGAACGCACAAATAATATTGAAGTGTCTATCTACCCTAAATGCAAAATCCTAAAAAAAACTAATGCAATTGCTACACTTAATGCTTAAAAATGAGAAGAAGAAAAATGTAAAAATAAATAAATATAGAAAATAAAAACAGCAACATTGCAACAGATCTTTCATGTTACAAAAGACTATTTGATGGAACTAAAAAATGAAGAGTATTGGCTTCCATACACCAGTCAAATACTATGTTCAAGTCCCGACATGAAAATAACCTCAAAGGGAAGACCTAAGTCAAGTCGAATAAGGACTGATATTGACATAAGAGAACAACATGATCGAAAAAAAAAATGTTCATGTTGTCAAACACCAAGACACACAAAAAGAACATGTCCCAACATTATTGGATTATGCTTTTCTCATCCTTAATTATGTTTCATTTCGCACAAACTATTTAATGTACCATTGAAGAAAATATTAAATGAATGATCATCTTTCATTTATTTTTCTTTTTATGATCAACATCTACTTATTTAATATCGTCTTATATCTCTTATCTTTATCTTGTTTGGATTTTTTTTTTATATCTTGTATATTTATCTTATTTCATTTTTCCTTTATTTTATATCTTATATGTTTTTAGTTATTATTTTTTGTTGTCATTGTTTATTTATTTTTGTTTTTTGTTTTTATTTTATTATTGTTGTTTTTATTTTCTATATTTATTTATTTTTACATTTTTTTCTTCTCATTTTTAAGCATTAAATGTAACATTTGCATTAGTTTTTTTTTAGGATTTTGCATTTAGGGTAGACACTTCAATATTATTTGTGTGTCCACTATTAATTAATACTAATTGACTTTGGTTTTTTTTTATAATTATGTCCAGTATTTTTTACTTGAAATTAACATGATTACATCATCAATAATAATAATAAAAAAATATTAATTTATGTTTATAGATTCAACTTTTATGTTGTTGTAGGGTTTAATTTCTTATTTTCTTCATTCTTAAAAAAATAATTTTAAACTAAACATTTTTAATTTATTACTTTTTTTTTATTTTGTA
>Ga0123342_1008275_pt1 | contig 13214 bp, 6 predicted proteins | sample Turbeawhitnodule_FD_89960 | JGI IMG/M metagenome (GOLD analysis project Ga0123342, IMG submission 89960) | Root nodule microbial communities of legume samples collected from Mexico - Turtle bean Mexico white nodule | ecosystem: Host-associated > Plants > Roots > Nodule | place: Mexico: Nepantla...
AAAAAATATATTTTCTATTATATATAAAGAGAATTTTATATAAATATAAAACAGAAAGATATATATATATATATATATATATATATATATATATATATAAATTTATATTCATACTCAATTTAAAAAATTGAGAATTATACATATTTAATTATAAAAAATCCGACATTTTCCATATTTTTGTTCGTATCCATTCAATATGGATATTCCCTATCAAAATTAGGATGTAAATATATATTTGATTAAATTTTACTCCATTTTTATTTTATTTTAAACAATATGATAGCTAAAACTATCCATTCAATTCTACTTTATTCTTTATCCCCTTTGTATCAAACTTTCTAAAAAGTGTTATTTTTGTTGTTGTAAAATTCCATTCTTTATCTCTTTTCATCAAATTCAATATCTTTAGAGTCTTGACAGTATTATTTTTATTCTTTAATTCTGAATTTTATGTGATAAATAATAGTAATCAATATATTGTTTAATTCAATATGTATGTTCAAAGTTTGTCAAAATCATTAGTTAAAGTTATTGAATGATTGAAACCATGCTAATATATGTCCATCCAAATGAAAGACTAATTGAATTTTTTACTCACAACGACTACTAACTTGAGAATTAAAGTGTTTTTTTAGCACCATCCCCAACCAATTTTTAATTTAAGGTATCATCATCATTTAGCATATTTGAAAAAGTAGCATGGAATGTTAATTTATGAATGAGTTCTCACCTTTATAGGTGGGAATATTTTATTTTTTTTGTAGTATTTGATTATAAAGTTATCAAATTTAATGTTTATGAGATAATTAAAAGTGAGCATATTATTCCCAATAAAGTTGAATAACGATTAAATATATTGCACAAAACTTTTTAAGAATCTTTTCTTAAGAATCTCACTTTTAGAAAATTACTTTTAGTTGTGGACGAAACATTTTTTTTTTGTATCAAATGTCATTTGAGAAAAAAAAAACTTTATTACTGCTTACTGGTTAATTATTAATTTTTTTACCACGTGTTTAAAATAGATTATTATCTTGCCATGTTTGTAAGGTGATTTACATTATTATTACTTATTTGTGCATTTGTTATGCTACTAACACTAATACTAACACATGCGAATTAATATAATAGAGATTACTTTAACTGTGAAATCTTAAAATTGATTTCGAAATTTACAAGCATCTCAAAAAAAAATCTTGCTTAGTGTTCCACGCATAGCTAGTTAACGAATCATCGTACGCAAGAAAAAAAATCTTGTTAGAGTACTTATGACTAACGGTGTCATCATCAGTGATCAAAGTAAAAATCATACATGTCTTTAACAAAGAAAAAATAATTTGAGTTTCATTGTGTTGATATAGAACAAAAGTCCATGTCATGATTATCTTTTACAAAGTCACGACGCACAACTGTTGTTGTTACGCCCACCAGGTTTTGGATTTATTGAGGATATTTTCATGATGTTGTGGTAAAAATTTGGTCCGTTTTGATGAAGTTATGGAAGCTGCTAGTAGCCCCTAGTGACATGTTCAATGTTCTTATCCTTTCGTCTCTGTTAATCATACGTGTCTGTCTCCCACTTTCATCAGTGCACATACCTTGTGATCTTCCACACGTGATCACTCACTAATCAGATCCTCTCTACCCTCCCAACACACTTCCATGATTCAATCACTGTTGCCTCCTTTGTGGCCTGTATTATTTATTACTAGCTAAGCTGTGACTTAGGTCGAATCTTTATTTGATTTGATTTGGTGCAGCTAAACTTTGATGATGATTGGGTTGTGAGTATTAAATATCTAGCTGCTGAAGGGTATTTGACATCTTCCTCATATAGTCCGAATTTAAGGTGTGTTTGAGGGTGGATTTGAAGAACTTTCCAGTTCTTCATCTCTATATTGAAGAATTATTTTATTGTATAATATTTTGAATATTCCAACTCGGTGGTTTGTGGATTTTTATGCTTTTGCAACCTTTATTATTCTTCAGTCACTTTTGTTTCTCGATTGAAAAATTTCCTCTTTTCTTTTTGTTAAAACTGTGGTCTTTAAATTGGTGAGTGAGACATGTGGGGATGGGTTCTATGAGTAGGATTTAGGTTTGAATAGCTTACACAAAGCAAAGTGGCATCCAAGTTGGACATCCTGATAAGCTACTTGTTTCTTGGTCCACTTTGGCTGTGATTTGAGGTTCTCTTCTCATGCTTCTATATAGATATCTTTATATTTTTGGCAAAAATTCAGATCCAACCTTTGTATATAATATCTTGTCTTGTATATAAATTTTCACATATTTTCTTTTGACAAGGATCTTGATTAGGAGAACCGTGAAGTGCTGAGGCCAACTTCGTAATTCTTTAATTTGGTACGAGTAACTTGTGGAGAAGTTACTCTGACATGTTATGAGGTTTAAAGTTTTGGCTGTGCCATGAAAAATTGGAAGTGTACAATATGGGTAGCAACAGGACTATTGTTTGGTTCAGAAGGGACCTTAGAATTGAGGACAATCCGGCATTAGCTGCTGCTGCCAGGGAGGGCTCTGTACTCCCTGTTTATATATGGTGCCCTAAAGAGGAGGGACAGTTTTATCCAGGAAGAGTGTCAAGGTGGTGGCTGAAGCAGTCTCTTGCTCACCTAGATCGCTCACTGAAGTCTCTTGGAACCAGGCTTGTGCTCATCAAAACCCATAGTACTGTCACCGCTCTTTTGGAGTGCATAAAGGCCATTCAAGCAACCAAAGTAGTGTTTAACCATCTATATGGTAAGTGCTGCAGTCAGAATGTAGATGGTGTAAATTTAGCTTTCTATTTTAAATGTTTTACTCAGTTTTGAAGTGCATCCCATCCTATCATATATTTGGTATCATTTATTGTTTTGGATCTCCAAAAATTGAAGAAGCTAGTGGAGGCCTTTTCTAAATTGATAATCTAGAGGTGCTTTAGGGCTGAGCTTCAAGGTAGGATACTCCTTCAAGACAGTCCTCCAAACTGAACATATCGGTCTGTTCACTGAGTGACAATTACTTGAGGCGTTCTCACCCTTACTATTTTGGTTTTGTGTTTCAGTTTGATAATCTGCTACTGAAAAATGGCGCATGATTGTCAAATATGGAGAATTTTAAAAATATACATTGATTCTTAATTGCCATAACACATTAAAAGTCATTATGTAGCAGGTGACATGAGGAATTAGCAGTAAATCCTTATTTTTGTTTGGTGACTGTTGATACACAAATGCATGTACTCTATGTTTTACTTGTTTCAAGCATTCCATTCTAGCACTACTACTTTTCTTTTGTTTGTCATATTAATTATTTAGTCTTTTAATGGCAGCTTAAGGAGTTGAGACATAAGAATTAACTGGCACTAACAGGATTGCTTAATAAGAAACAAAATAAGTTGGACACATATTTCATCGCAGTCTAGTTGTAGCTAGCTGATCCATATCTCTTACCCTCAATGTTTTACCAGATCCAGTTTCACTTGTCCGTGATCATAACATCAAAGAAAAACTAGTGGAACAAGGCATATCTGTGCAAAGCTACAATGGGGATCTGTTGTATGAGCCATGGGAATTATATACTGAGAGTGGACGTGCTTTCACCACCTTTAATGCTTTTTGGACGAAATGCTTGCACAAGCAAATGGATATTGTTTCACTTGTTCCTCCGTGGCAATTAACTCCAGCTGAAGGTATGATGTGACTATACACATAATTCATGTTATTTTGATTTGATTGTTGATATCAAGTTACTGCTAGAGGTTAAGAACTAGGAAGCAAGTCTAGTTCTAAGACATGGAAACTAGCTGCAATCTGATAACCTTCTGTTATTATATCAACCTGTGTGCATATTAACTTGTCATACATATAAAACACGTGAGAATTTGTTTTCTCTCCTGTTGATTACAGGAAAAGTTGAGGATTGTTCAGTGGAAGAACTGGGTCTTGAAAATGAATTAGAAAAACCAAGCAATGCGTTACTAGGACGAGCATGGTCACCGGGTTGGAGAAATGCCGACAAGGCTTTAACAGAATTTGTGGAGCAGCATCTACTTCACTACTCCAAGAAAAGGCTGAAGGTAGGTGGAGACTCCACCTCACTCTTGTCCCCATATCTTCACTTTGGCGAATTGAGTGTGAGGAAAGTTTTTCAAGTGACACGTATGAAGCAAATATTATGGACAAATGAAGGCAACAGTGTTGGCGAAGAGAGTGTAAATGTTTTCCTCAGAGCCATTGGACTTAGAGAGTACTCACGTTATCTTTGTTTCAACTTTCCCTTCACTCACGAGAGAGCACTTCTGGGGCACTTAAAGTTTTTTCCTTGGAATCCTGATCCTGATAAATTTAAGACTTGGAGACAAGGGAGGACTGGCTATCCTTTGGTTGATGCAGGAATGAGAGAACTTTGGGCTACAGGATGGATACACAGCAGAATAAGAGTGATAGTTTCCAGTTTTGCTGTCAAAATGTTGCTTTTACCCTGGAAATGGGGGATGAAGTATTTCTGGGACACACTTTTGGATGCAGACCTTGAAAGTGATATCTTGGGTTGGCAGTATATCTCAGGAGGCTTACCAGATGGTCATGAGCTTGAGCGCTTGGACAATCCTGAGGTATCAATCAGATGGGATATTTTATATTCCATAACTTCATTTCTATGCACTTTCAAGGTTGCTTAATTAACATAACTTACATTATCACTGCCTGTTATAGCATTTGATTTACTGCAGCCAAACTCTCTTGTTTCCTTACATCTTCTCTATCCTCATGTGCCACTTTTTATATATAAGGACTTTAGTTACACTCACTAAATAGTAACACTGCACAAAATTAGAAGATGTTGATTTTGTGTAGTGAAGCAAAAACTGACACAGTCCAAGTTACCCTACTGTAAATAGGAAAATTAGATTCTTACTTTTTCATAATTTATTCAATTCCTCTTTTATAACTGGTAAATTTACCTGTTCATATTTCTCTTACAAGTTTTATAAAAGGAAGGATTAATTTTGATCCCTATAAAAAAATTTCCTTTTAGTACTTAAATCCATCCCCTCTTAATTCTTACACATACCATTTTTAGTTGCTGCTCATAATTAATTTTAATCCTTTTAGTCCCTGTAGCAAGGACTGAAAGAGATTAAAAATAGTAACTGTAGGGACTAAAAGAGACAAATTTTGTATCTATAGGGATGAGTACTTAAGCTTAAAAGGAATAAATCTTCAACACTTACAGTCTATCTCCTTTCTGTCTCAGGATAATTTAAAGTTCTGATTCATGTACTAGTACAGGGGCATAAGGACTTCTATGAGATAAAAATGAGGAAAAATCAAATTAAATTTTCCAAAGTTAAAATTAACTTATGCATAAGCTAATTTGTAGGAGCTCTCTCATATACCTTATCTAATTTTTTTATTTTTAACTTGTGAATGAGTTAATATTAGCTTATGGATAAGTTCATTTAATTTTTTCTTCTTTTTATTTTCTCCTAGATGTCTTTATGCAGAAGCTCATCCAAACAGACCCTTTGTATTTTGAGTTTTGCATTTGATTATTTGTCTCATTGAAAATTCATGGCTTTCTTGGTTCCATTTCCGCTCAAATGTTCTGTAGGTTAGGAATCCTAGTAGTTAGAAAGTTACCTTCTGCTAAGATGCATATTTAACTGAGTCTGTTATCACTTTTTCCCCTTCAGGAAAAGTAAAAAGAAAACTATTAGTCTCCCTATAGGCTTCATTTCATCTAGAAGGTTAGAAAATAATAAAAATAAAAGTAAGAAGTCTCATATCTGTAATTTTGATGACAGATTCTAGGGGCTAAGTTTGATCCAGAAGGTGACTATGTGAGGCAATGGCTCCCTGAGTTGGCAAGAATGCCAACAGAGTGGATTCATCATCCCTGGGATGCACCGCTTACAGTGCTTAGAGCATCAGGAGTTGAGTTGGGTCAAAATTACCCAAAGCCAATGATTGATGTAGATTTGGCCAGAGAAAAACTCACTGAAGCTATATTTAAGATGTGGGAATCTGAGGCAGCAGCAAAAGCTGCTGGCTCTGAACCAAGGGATGAAGTTGTTGTAGACAACACTAACAGCGGTGAAAACTTGGACACTCCAAAAGTTGTCTTTCTGGAAAAGGCTCCGTGTGCTACTGTTTCTGCTAATGATCAGAAGGTGCCAGCACTTCCGGATTCCAAAAAAGACCACCCTCCTACTCGTAAGAGGCCAAATTGTATGGTGGAGGAGGGGCAGAACCAGGGTAATTCTCAAAATCATAACAAAGATACTGGGATGTCAAGCGTTGACCAAGACATTTGCTCCACAGCTGATTCTTCATCGTGTAAGAAGCAGTGTGCCAGTACAAGCTCATATTCATTTTCAGTTCCACAACAGTGTTCCTCATCTTCCAATCTAAAGTGGCCATGGCAAGAACAGATTGACATGGAGCAGAGTTCTAGCAAAGATGGTAAGTATATTCTTACATTTCCAAGGGAGAAAAGAAATTAAAATACAGTCTCAAACAAGAGACATTTTTTCAAAGTTATTTCAATAAATGTTTGTGATAATGCTTTAGCTGATCCAGCAAATTTCAAAACTGCATTCATTAATAACTTAAGTCTCTGCTACAACTGAATGGATCAGCAATGAAACTATTGTTCGTATCATATGCAAAAAATGTCCACAATACAGATTGAATTAATCAGGGTCCTCCAAACAGTTTCGTAGCCTTGTGGCACACGAGCAGTTTATCCCATAAATTTTAAGCTTTACAGTTATGTTGAGCATGTTCATAGTGCATGGTAGGTTACTAGGATTCATAATTTATTTAACAAGAAAACCTTGAATTCTACCAACTGATTTACAATGATGTACTCAATTTTTTGCAACTTTGTTGGGTTTTTGCGTGCTACTAATAAATAAGAGTTTCAATGCAGGAGCAGTGTGAATTTAATGTTGTTCTTGTTGATAAATTCAATAGCAGCTGCAGCACTCAGTGAAAGAAAACGGTGGCATGTTTAAGACCTGCAGTTTGTTTAGCATATGCTATCAATCAGTTGTGTAATAGGTTATGAAATCCAACAAGGAGAACAGGGATTAAAACAACAGTGAACAATGTATATTATGAACTTGTGCGATTGGCTGGTCCAAACGCATTCTGACAATCTCGTAATTACAAGCTATATCGACAAATACTCTACGCAAAAGACTACTTTAATATAGCTTGCATTTTATTCGTATTACTCAAGCCTTTTGTTTTTGCGCAATTGCACATTATTTTCCGAAATGTTAAAACAATAATAGACAAACTAGTACTGCCTTTCTTAATTTTGTTACAGTTTAATTCAATCATGTGTAATTAAAAGTTTTGGGAGTTGTGACACACTATGGCTGGATTTCTTTTTTTAATGGTTCAGTAGTTTCCTTTTGGTAACACTAATCTATAGCAAGGAAAAAGCATCTCATGCCTTTCAATAAAAAACACTTCATGCTGAAAATCTTCTCAGTGCTAGTTATGACATTTTAGATTGGAGGAGCGTTGGCATGAATGAAGCGTGTTATAACTGGGATTGGACTCAACTTGATCCAAAAGCTGGTTCATGTTTTTGGCACATCCAATGATGCAATCCTCCTTGGCTCCAATGGTTGAAACCTGGAAGGATTGATGATGAAGCTTGCGGAAGCATGAATCAATGGATGAACATGAAGGAAGTGGCACGGTTTGGTGAAATATAGAGAGGTTAGGTCAACTTTTTTAGCTGAAGAGAGATTAGGTCAACTCTTAAAATTAGGAGTAAAGAATAAGTAGAAGTCATACACAATTTGACAATATTTCATCATATTATTGAAAGCTAAAAATTAAAAAAGCTAAAAATTAAGAAAGGTGCACTCCTATTTACAAAAGACGGGTGTCTAAAATAAGAAATAAGAATTTTAACTTAAAAACTCTTCATTAAGAAGGTGACAAGTGACATCACATATAGAGTAACATCACATGTTCTATGCTCAAGATTCTCTCAAATGAGAGGACGAGTCACATTTCTATTTCTAACTTAGACGGTTTATTACTATACAAACCCACTCTTCTATTAGTTCAAATACAAAACTCAAAATTAAACAAGACCCAAATAATATTTTGTTCTACTTGACTTGAAAATAATGTATAAACTACGTACAATTCTTACAATGCTAAGAACCAGACTCTTCGATTAGAAGTACTCCTCAACAAGAAAGTTTTATCTTTTTCTATCATATTAACCGATGGTTTTGAGCCGGATAGTTTTTATCAACCAAGGTTATTAATCAACAATTTTTTCTCTAATTCTTGCAGTGTGACTTGTATCCAAGAGTTAGCTATTTGGTTGAAACAATCACCCATCTAGCGTGTGCAAAGGAACGGGGCAGCATGAGACTAACTCCAATGGTTTATCTATTCACCACGTGTTGGGATAAGAAGCTCTTAATTATGAGCAGTCATGGTCACAGTTACATTTTATAACAGTGGTAATGATGTGCTATAACTTGTTGTTTTGATTCTTATGATTCATATTGAGGAAGAATAAAACCAAAAAGTAATTAAAGATGTAGAGATGAATATGATGGAACAACCATGGTCTTTATTTGCAGACTAGAGATGAGGCAATTAAGTTTGGAGGGTATTGGTAAAGATATTAACCTCACTTATTCATCACCTCGTCTACACACATTGGTCTTAACTTACAGTACAAATTTTGATTATGACAGAATAATCAAAGTCTAAGTAGAAGAGGTAAAGTTAAAGTTGGCACAGTTGGTGTGTTCCAAGAAGAGCGAGCTGAAGCCAAGCCTAGAGGTTGCTAAATCAAATTGTAGGAAGTTGTTCTCCAACTGTTGTGCTCCAATAGTGATTGAAGTCATTGGGTGAGAACCACCCGCCACAAATCCAACATGGGCTGTACTTGGACCTGATCCAGCATCAACAAAACCCAAGCAAATTACATCATCAAACCGCACCATCGAATTTGCACCAATGATGCTCCATACCACTTGCTCATTCTGCAACACAAGATTTATGGTAGGCACAGCCGGGCCCATTCTTGTTGACCCAATGTCTTGGTTTGCAAAGCAAGTCCCAAATGGAGCCACAGGTGCAACAGTAGCGGCTCCAACTGCTTTCACAAAGGCCTCAGACACAGCTTTGTAAATTGAGGTCTCCATCACAGTGTATGGATTAACAGTGCTAATCTTAGTCCCACCAACGCCATTTCTATCTATAGACAAAAGGGTTTTGTTCAATGCTACATTTTTGTCTGAAATTCTTATAGATTTCACTCCAATGAAGTATTCAACCGATGGTTCCCCCAAGAAAGCACTTGGAGCAGTGCTAACAGGGTTTGTAATTAGAGGGGTGAAAGTGAGAACCTTTGAGATATCCGCGTTCAAATAACCAAAATTATAAGGGCCATCACCAAAAAACATAACACCATCTGTCATAGTGGAGGAACTCAAGCAAATGGCAAATTTTCTGGGGAAGCTGAAAGCTGATGCAAATTGAGAAGGAAAGGAAACTTTAGTCCTGCCAAGACCAGCCATTCCTCTAACCCCACTAGCAAGGCCTTTCTGGACAACATTAGATCCACATATGAATAGAAACTTGGGCACAGAAACCACCCTAACAGGATTGTTTCCATCAGTGGAATTGGTAGCAACAACATCAGCATGAATGTCACCGTATGTGGAGACCCCAGTTACAGTGTTGCTAGGAGAGCGACCGCAAATTTTCTCCCCGCTGCAACCATTTGACCCGAACAGTGAGCACTGAGCAGAGCCACAATGGGCAGGTTTAGAGGTGGATGAGACATAGCCCTTTTCACAGTTCACCCAAAAGTAACCACCACCAAGATCAACGGTTAGCTTAACCGGCACAAGTGGGGTTCTTTGTTTGATTCGGGTGACATACTGGGGAGCAGAGGCAGAAACATCTTTGGTGACAGGAAGAACAAGTGCTTTTGGTCTGAAAGAGGTTTGAGCTATGGAGGGGGAAATGAACAACGTAAGAAAGGACAAAAGTAAGAGTTTAGCAGATGCAGCCATTGGAACACCGCGAGCATAAACTGTAAGGTAGTAGAAGAGAGGTGAAGATAAAGATAGAGATCAAAGGAAACGTTTAAGTGATGTGAATAATATGGAGCAGGATTGGGACCTAGTTATATAGGTTTTTCATGTTTGACTTTTCTTCCACTTTTGGAAGATTTTCAGCAAGTTGAGCACACAGATTCCTTAGTTAATATAACGCGTGTCACTGTCAAAGGTGGCAACTCACTTCATGCAATGGTAGACTCAAATATGTCCACCACCTCTTCCCCAAGATCATATTGGGATTTGGATTGCCTCTGGTCAATAATTTCACATCACCACACCCAAACTCTTGAATGAAATATAGTATTATTTAAATTTTAACCCACAAATACCAAATTTCATAATTAAATGATCTTGATTTTTTTTATTTAAGTATGTTTTGTAAAGAAAATATTATGCATTTAAGTTCTTACTTTCGTGAGACTAAGTTTACATGTAGCATGTTTATTTTAGTTTTTGTATAATTGTTAGGTGTACGCTATAATGGGATGAAATATAAATACATGTAAATACGACACCAATATAAATTCAAACTCTCATAGTTATCACGATATTTGACAATGATATTGAATTGACTATGTTAATGATAAAGTTCTTTTTTGAATACTTGTTTGATAAATACAAAACTCGAAGCCCCGCAATATTTTAAAAGAATGCTATATTTTCAAATAATGAATTTGGAACTTCACATAAAAATATTTCGTTGCATTTAAGTCGACAATAAGAAGATCAAGATTACACCATTTTTACATTATTTGGTGTATAGCAAAATTAGAAAATATCTCAAAAATGTTTGGGAGGAGGCAAGGAGATCAGGAAGGAACTGGAACTAAACGTGAAACTCATAACAACTCGAATGATTTCACCACTTTCTTTTTTGCTAACTTTCCAAGGGTATGGAAAAATGGACATGATCAAGATTTTCAGAAGATGAGCAAGGGTTAATGAAGTGTTTATTGCAAGAAGACTTAACAAATGGGGGAGAAGATTTGGGTTTTTTAGATTCTTTGAAGTGAGAAATGTGGGGAGGCTAGAGAGGGACTTACATCATATATATATTGGGAACAAGAAGTTACATGTAAACATCCTAAGATACACGAGGAATGAGGAGGGAGCCAATAGGACGGATAGTGAAAACATGGTGAAACATACAGAGAAGGTAATAAATCCTAGAAAGTTGCAAGCAGAGGCCCATATTGCTCATGATCAGAAGAAAACAAAAGAGGTTTGGAAGGTGAAAACAAGGGGAAAATCATTTGCGAACGTTGTCAAAGATGATTCACAAAGGAGGTGGAAGGGACCAATCATCAAAACAAAACAGAAGGTTTTACCTTGGATGGAATCCAGTGTGATTGGGCAGTTTAGAGATGAGTTGGACTATGAACAACTGGGTGACGAGTTTGTGAAAGGAGGTATGAACATGGTTAGAGTGAGGTATATGGGGGATAATCTCGTCCTCCTTACTCCACGAGAAGGGAATAACATGGAGGAGCTGATTAACCTCAATAAGGAATGGTTTGAGAGTGTCTTCAAGAAAATCGAACCATGGTCGGCGGAGCATGTTGCGGGCCACAAAGTTGTGTGGGTGAGATGTTATGGGCTTCCTCTAACTTTATGGAATATCGATTTCTTTTTGAAGGTGGCAGGCGAGGTAGCAACCTTAGTATCCGTAGATGAATCGACGGTGCTGTGGGAAAACCTAGAGTATGCGAGACTCTAGGTTCACTTGCTCAAAAACTATAATGCTAAAGTGGCTAAAAGTATGAGGATTAATGGCCAAACGCTTAGCATTTTCATTGAAGAAGAACACCTTACAAAATTCGGAGGTCAGTGTGTGTGCCACTGAAATTTTCTTGATTCCTCCGATAGCGTCTCTTCATCAGAGACCTACGTTGAGGAAACGGCTCAGTTGGTATCAAGCAGGGAGGTGGAGGTCATGTGTGGAGGGGTAGACCGCCGATTAGAGGAGGAGACGGAGGGAGGGGAGACCTTGAGTGCGAATAGGACAAAAGGGTCGTATTCTAAGGTACTTGCTACCATCAAACCTGGTGTTCAGAGAAAAGAACCCTGGTTATTCACCAAAGAGGAAACTGAGGGCCAGAAGGAGTCTACGGAGGCTGCTGTGTTAAATCAGGCTGAACCAGTCCCACAAAATTACCATTCTGTGAATACTGAGTTGGCTAAGCTGGTGGTGGAAATAGAATGTAGGGGTACTCAGAGTGAGCCCAAAGCACCTTTGGGCCTGGAGGGGAATGACGAGGCCCAATTCTGGAGTGGGGGTGATTCTGGAGAGTGTCAAACACAAAGAGTTGGTGCATTTTCTACTGCGAGGAAGAGTGCCTCAGAGGTGAACGATGGAGGCAACCATGTACGAGGCGTGGAGAAACCTAATTGCGAGCCAAAAGGAAACGGTGAAGACAATATGCTGTATAATCCAAACCCTAACCCTATGATGACTAGGAATAATGGAGGATTGAAACTGCATGGCTTGCTTGAACCTGAGGAAGGTGCTTGAACCAGAGGAAGGTGAAGTGGGAAGCTCGTGCAATATATCTTCACGACGACGCTAGGTTAAAAAGACCTTAGTGAATTGGTGGAGCCAAGTACTCATCCTAGGCGATCCGTCAGACTGAGTGAGAGGTTGTCTCAGGCGAGGAAGGCACTAGTGCAGATATGTAAAACAAATGCGGCTATTTTAAATTTACAAATGTGGTCAGAGAACCGCATTTGATCAGCACGCATTCGTAAATCTGGCATTTACAAATGCGGTCATAAGACCGCATTCATAAATCACATTTACAAATGCGGTTACCTAAAATAACCGCATTTGTATATTATTGTGAATGAGGGATGGGTTTGGGGTTTAGGATTTATGAATGCGGTCTTGGTAAAAATCGCATTCATAAATCACTATTTACAAATGCGGTCTTGGTAAATGACCGCATTTGTAAATAGTGTTTTTTTTTTTAAAGTTCATTTTGTTTTGTGCAGAAACCATATATTTTAATAACCTGCATAATGATCAAACCCAGCCAGACAAATACAGAAATATAGTAATCAATTGAAATCATCAAAATGTACATTTACAAGTGATCAAATT
>Ga0123342_1008276_pt1 | contig 13211 bp, 13 predicted proteins | sample Turbeawhitnodule_FD_89960 | JGI IMG/M metagenome (GOLD analysis project Ga0123342, IMG submission 89960) | Root nodule microbial communities of legume samples collected from Mexico - Turtle bean Mexico white nodule | ecosystem: Host-associated > Plants > Roots > Nodule | place: Mexico: Nepantla...
GCAGCGGCAATGAAAACCCGCAATTGCGCCGGCACGCGGGCCGACGAAAAGCCGGGCATCGCCAGGACGCAGCCACCGATCCTACAGAAGATCAGGAACAGCGCCAGGACGGTCCCTTGCGGGTCAGTTATCATGAAATCGAGCCCAGAATCTTTATCTCGATGCCCTTGGCCAGCTCGACATGCGACAGAACCGGGAGCGTTGCGAACAATCGTTCGATGATCATGCGCACATAGGAGCGCGTTTCCGGCGAGGTGACAAGGGCGAATGGCAGGCCGCGATCCATGAATTCACGGATAACCTTCGTCGCCTGCTCGCTGAACTCCTCCAGCATGCGCGGATCGATGTCAAATTCGATGATTTCGCCCTTGTTGTCACGCTTCAGCGCCTGATGGAAGGCAAGGTCCCACTTGCTGCCGAGTCGCAACACGCGAAGCACGCCATTGTCGGCGAGGTCACCGCATAGCTGCTGCGCCATACGAACGCGCACATGCTCGACAATCTGCTCGGTCTTGCGGACATGCGGCGCGAGTTCGGCGACGGCTTCCAAGATGAGGTGCAGGTTGCGGATCGACACGCGCTCGGCAAGGAGCAGCTTCAGCACGGCCTGCAGGCCGGAATAGGACATGTGCGACGAGCAGATCTCGTCTGCCAGCTTCTTGTATTCCGGATCGAGCCTGTCGATCAGCACCTTCACGTCCTTGTACGACAGAAGCGCCGGCAGATTGTTGCGAATGACTTCGCTCATATGCGTCAGCACGACCGAGACATTGTCGATCGGCTGGAAACCCTCGCGCTTCAAGTCTTCTGCAAAGGCTTCAAGAATGGAAACCGCGGGCATGCCGAAGGCCGGTTCGCGAATCTCGTCGCCCGGAATGCTCGGCCTTCGGCCGGAGCCGGTGACAACAAGAACTTCGCCCACGCGCAGCATGTTGGAGGCAACCGTCGTGCCGTGGATTCGGATCTGATAGGACTTCTCGGCGATGCCGATATCGTCGGTGACCTTGATTTCCGGAACAACGAAACCGTACTGCGTCGCGAACTTCTTGCGCATCTTGCCGACGCGGAAAGCGAGCTCCTGGTGAGCGCCGAGCAGGCGCGTCGACACCATCTTGCCGAGCGCAAGTTCGATTTCCGAGGTACGCAGTACCGACTTGACGGAGTCCTTTTCGAGCTCCTTGTTCTGGACGACCTTCTTCTCTTCCTGTTCGCGCCGAGCCTTATTCTCGGCCTCTACCTGGCGAGGAATGAACCAGGCACCGAAAGCAAGAAGACCCGACAGGGACATGAAGGGGACAAACGGCAGACCCGGCATGATGCCGAGGATCGCCATCAGAACCGCGGACACCGAAAGCGCGCGCGGATATCCGCTCAGCTGGTTGACGACCGCCTGTTCGGTCGAACCGACCGTGCCGCCGCGCGACACGAGAAGGCCGGCTGCGAGCGAAACGATAAGGGCCGGCATCTGCGAGACGAGGCCGTCGCCTACGGACAGCTTGACGAAGACGTCGGCGGCTTCGCCGATCGGCATACCGTGGCGGAAATAGCCGATGATGATGCCGCCGAAAACGTTGATGCAAGTGATCAGCAAACCGGCAATCGCATCGCCACGAACGAACTTGGACGCACCGTCCATGGCACCGAAGAAGGAGCTTTCCTCTTCCAGCTCCTTGCGTCGGCGCTGGGCTTCCTTCTCGTCAATGATGCCGGCAGAAAGGTCGGCGTCGATCGACATCTGCTTGCCGGGGATGGCATCAAGGGTGAAGCGCGCGCCGACTTCCGCGATACGCGTCGCACCCTTGGTGATGACGATGAAGTTGATGGTGATCAGGATCAGGAATACGATCAGACCGATCACGAAGTCGCCCGACATGACGAGGCTTGCAAAGCCGGCGATGACGCCGCCGGCGGCATCGTGACCCTCGTTGCCGTGCGAAAGGATGACGCGTGTCGTCGCGATGTTGAGCGCCAAGCGCGTCATGGTCGCGATCAGAAGGATGGTCGGGAAGGACGAGAAATCGAGCGGCTTCTGGATCCACAGCGCCACCATCAGGATCAATACCGAGAAGGCGATCGAAAAGGCCAGTCCCATATCGATGAGAAACGGCGGGATCGGCAGAAAAAGCACGCAAATGATGACGATGATGCCCATGGCAAAACCGATATCACGTACGCTAAGTCCGGCTTTCGGAAGGGGGAGTGCAGGAGGTTGCGCCATTTCGATTCCGTCTCTTCATGAGAGGTGCGGGCATGATGCCCACCAATTCGGATCGAGAATTAAATGGCGAAGCTTGCGCGAAGGTGGCTCAGAAACCTGACTGAATGCGCGAAAACACCAGATTGGTGAAAATCGAAATCTGCGATCCGACGAATGGCGCCGAGATGCCGATGGTGACGAGGACGGCCACGATCTTCGGAACGAAGGTGAGGGTTGCTTCCTGAACCTGCGTCAGCGCCTGGAACAGCGCGATGATCAGACCGACCACCATGGCCGCCGCAACCGCCGGGCCCGCGGAAACTAGGACCGTCCAGATCGCAGCCTGAAAGAGGTCAAGTGCATCAGCTTCATTCATCGTCAGGCAACCTCATATCGCCTTGCGGTTCGCCCGAGATGGCCGAACCGCCTCACAATTGCACTTAGCTCGACGTCGTCGGCGGCGTGTCGGCCAGGGTGATTCCCGCCTGCACAAGGATACTCTTGCCGTCGGTCGTCGTCGCGACAATTCCGTCGGAATAGACCTTGACCGAAGCAACCGTGCCTTTGACGGAACCGTCAGCGCTGGTCATGTACTTGCCGATATAGCTGCCGGCCTGCGTCAGGCTGGAGCTGGCAAGCAGCGTGTCCAGTTTGCTGTTCGTCTGGATCGTCTGTTCGACCTGCGAGAAGCTCGCCAGCTGCGACATCTGCTCGCTGGCATCGACCGGATCCGTCGGATCCTGGTTCTTCATCTGCGCAATGAGCAGCTGAAGGAAGTTGTCGTAGTTCAGTGTCGCCGACTGCTGCGCGCTTGATGTGCTCGACGACGACGAGGTGCTCGACGTGCTTGAAACGCCACTTACCGCCATGGTGCGATCTCCTTACGAATCTGCTCGACCATCGTCGGCGGCATTTCGTGATTGTTGAGGATGCTGTCTTCAATCGGGTAGAGACCGCGGATCGCCTTGAGCGCGTCGAAGGCTCGTCCGGTCGAGACAAGACCATCGATGCGCTTCAGTTCGGCGAGGACTTCCTCGTTCTTAAAGCAGGTCAGCAGCATGGTGATCGACTTGCGGAACATCGCCGTCGACTGCTCCTTGCCCTCAGGATTGATGAGGATCATCTGCGCGATGAAATAGAGCTGGCGCAGTGGCGTCGTCGCGTCTTCCGGCTGGAGGACGTGGTTTTCGAGAAGGAACGTTACATCATTCAGGAATTCCAGCGCGACCTTACGATCGACGCGCAAGACCGCACCGTTAATGAAGATCTTTTCCCCGGCTTTTAGCGAGATACGAAGTGTGCTTTTCATTTTAGTCCATCCCTGATGATGGTGGTAACGTCGATAATGCCTTGGTAATTCGTCGATTGCCGGCGCCTGATCCGATCGCACTCCTTCAAGATCCAGATCGCGATGGAGATGAGGTTGGCCCGCAACTGAATCTCAAGCTGGTTATCCGGATGCTTGAGATCCTCGATGAAACTCACCCAGACACGCCGGGTGTAGAACAATGCATCAATGGCTTCCCGGCTGTACTTCTCTTTGTCCCGCGCAATCGACAGCAGCTCGATGGACCGGTCGAGAACTTGACGTTCCCGCTCCTTCGCATCGGCCACCGAGTCCTCCATGATCTCGGAGTAAGAGAACTGATACATTCATGCATCCTTCTTTGTCTTTCATACCCTTGATCATCAAAGGTAATTCACGAGACTCAACTGCTGGATTTTCGATACGATCGTGTAAGCCGTCTCCAGCTGGGTCTGGAGAGTGTTGACCAACGTCGATGCTTCCGAGGTATCCACGCCCTGGAGATCAACGAGCTTGTTCTGAAGGATGCTCGACTGTGCATCGAGGGCATCGTTTGCCTTCTCGACGCGCTCCTGCGAAAGGCCGAGCTGGCTTGCCTGCGTGACGATGCCGGTCGTTGCCTGCGCGGCATAGCCGATCGCCTTCTTGGTGACCGTGCCCAAGGCATCAGCACTCAGGCCCTGGCCGGCCAGTGCCGAAACCGTGATCGAAGCCAGTGCGAAGTAGCGCATGCCTTCCGAGTTCGCATTGGTCGATGAGGTCACGACTTCCGAGTTGCTGATGCGGCTGGTCATGTTCTGATTGGAAGCGCTCGACCAACCGGTCGTCGGATCGGTCCAGCTCGCCTCCGAGAACATCGGCTCGACCGTGCCAGTGATGAAGGTTTCCATCTCGGTACCGGTGAGTTCGCCAACCGTCTTGCCAAGTCCGGTCGCGTATGTGCCGAGCGCCGCGGTAATATTAGCTGTCACCGTGGCCGACTGGTCCTTCAACGGCTGCACATCGGTGTTGATGCCCGAGAACAGGTATTCGCCGTTGAGCATCGAATTGCCCGTATCCATCAGCTGCGACAGCGCGTCGCTGGCCGACTGCGTGGCAACCGTAATGCTGGTCGTATCCTGGCTGCCCTGAAGCGCGGTCAGTTTCGAAACGAGCGCGTCGCCCGCCGTCTTCATGCTGTCGAGGCCGAGCTGCGAAGCCTCAAGGCGTGCCGAAACGACGGAATTACTGCCCTTCAAGGCCGTAATACGGCTGATTTCAGACGTGAAATTCACGCTCTTGGCGGCGCCCGAGCCCAGGGAGGCGCCGATATCGGCGTAAACACCGGTCGTTGCTTCGAGAGACGAGCTGACCAATTGCTTCTGCGACTGGCGGATCGTCAATCTCATTGCATTCTGAATGGCAGAGCTAGAAATAAATGAACTCTTCATGGCTTAACTCGCTATGTCCAGCAATGACTTCAACATTTCGTCGACGGCATTCAGGATCTTCGTAGCCGCCTTGTAGGACTGCTCAATGTCGAGAAGCAGCGTCAGTTCCTCGTCGAGATTGACGCCGGTCTCGTTCGAATAGGCTTCCGTCGAACGCGAGAGCGCCGCCGAAGTATTCTCGGAAGCGGTTGTCGCATCGCTTCGATACTGCTCAAGCCATCCGACCGAATTCGAGGCGTAGTCCATGATGCTGACGTTGGACGAGAGGCCTGCATCCGACGAGAAGGTCTGTGCCGTGCCCATCGCGGTATAGAGCGCGTCGAGATTGTCGGAGAAGCCACTGCTGTTCGTCGTGTTGAGGTTCGTCAATCCGCTGATCGACCCGTCACGCAGCTTCATCGGGTCGCCGTATGTATTCGTAACAGTGTTGAGCACACCGGTTTGAACATTGATGTTCACTGAGATGGTGCTGGAGATCCCGGCGATTACGCCAGTCGTCGTGGGCACGCCGCCATCGGCGCCGGTCGAGGTCTTCCAGACAAACAGACCAGGTGCAGTCGTCGCAGGCGTACCCCCGTCGCTCTCAGAGAACATCGACACAAGCGACTTTGCAATTTCATCCAGCTGAGACTGGAATTTCGGCGCGATGTCGTCGCGGACCTGAAGAAGTGCTTGAAGGCTTCCCTGGGCCGATGTGGTCGATCCGGTACCTTTTGCAAGCTGGACGCCGTCGATATAGACGCCGTTGCCCTGGATATCCGCGGTGTAAGTGGCCTGCGCAACAAAGGTAACGGTGCGCGGTATGGTATCGAAAACGACGGTCCCATCGGTCGTGTAGAGCGCCATGTCACCGTTTTCACGGTCAACCGCGTTGACTCCGACGATCGAGGAAATCTGCTTCAGGAGTTTCTCGCGCTCGTCCAGCGCATCAGCTGTATTGCCGCCGGTCGCGGTCGCGCTCTTGACCGCGTCGTTCGCGGTCTTGAACTGGGCGAGGAGCGTATTGAGCGTTGAGACCTGCGTCGCAATGTCCTTGTCCGCGTTCTGTCGAACTGCCTGAACGGATTTCGATGCGCTGTTCAGCGAATTCGCAACGTCCTGCGCCGCAGTGACCGCGCTTTGCGCTGCGATCGTACTGCTCGGCGATGTCCGAAATGCCTGAAGCTTTTCCTGGAAGGTGGACAGATAGGTCGCGGGCGAGGTCTCGTAGTCGTTGCCGCCCATAATCGACTTAAGGTCGGTCAGGCCGCTCAGCAACGTCTGCTGGCCGCTGTCCTGCGCACTCGCCTTCAGCCACTGCTTGAGGAGGGCGTCTTCTTGCGCGCGGCTGATCTTTACAACCTGCGCGCCGTTCAGCGACGTAGTGACCATCGCCTGCCGGCGCACGTAGTCGCTGTTGCTGGAATTCGAGATATTGTTCGATACCACACTGCTCTGAGTGCCGGTATTGTTGAATATGCTCTGTGCAGTATTCAGTGCGGAAGTGAGCGACATGGCTTATCCGAACCCTACTTATCTCTTGAGGTTGACGAGGACGTCCATGATGTCGGACCCCGTCTGGAACACCTTGGAATTGGCGGTGTAGCTGCGCTGCGACTCGATCATTTCGGTCAGTTCGCCTGCGAGGTCGACGTTCGAACTTTCCAATGCGCCGGACTGGATCGAGCCGAAGCCGTTCGTCTGCGGAAAGCCCGTGACCGTAACACCGGACTGACCGTTGGCGCTGTAGACGTTGCCACTCATCAGCGTCATGTTGTCCGGGCTGGCGACGGTGGCCAGGGGAACACGATAGACCGGCTTGGAAGTGCCATCGGAATACTTTGCGTAGACCGTGCCGTCCTTGTCGATCGTGACACTCTTGACTGGGCTAGCTGCCTGGCCGTTCGGGGTACCTGTGCCGGCGAAATCGGAGGCCAGCTGCGTGAAGCCGCTGAGGTCCATGGCGATCGAGCCGCCCGTTACCGGATCGCTGATCGTCAGCGCACCGGGCGTTGTCGTCGTATCTAGCTTGCCGTTTAGGTCGAAGGTCAAATTCGTCGAGCCGACGAGAGCCGTCGCTGCCGGAGTGTACGGAAATGATGACGTTCCACCTGTCGCCGCATCTGCGTGACGGAACACTGCGACCTCCCATGTGCCGGATGTCGTCGCCGTCGCGCCCGCGGTCTTGGTGAAGTAGAAGTCGTACTGAACGGTGTTGCCGAGCTTGTCGTAGCCGACCATCGACATCTGCTTGGTATCGCTGGTGACCGACGTCGTCGGGTTGGAACTCGGCAGGCCGGTTGTTGCGACATTCGCGTTCGAGTTCAGGTTGCCCGAGAACGTACCCGTCGTCGACTCGATTGCCGTCAGACCGGACTGGTTGACATTGATCGGAACGAGGCCGGAGAAGCCGTTGACAACCACGGCCGGGGCGCCGGCGTCGTAGGAATAGCCCATCAGCGTGTAGCCGGCGGAATTGACCAGATTGCCCTCGTCGTCCTTGGTGAAGTCACCTGCGCGGGTCAGAACCGGAGTGCCATCCGGGCTCTGAACGATGAAGAAGCCGTCGCCCGAGATCGCCAGATCGTAGCTGGACGTCGTGTAGGAGATATCGCCCTGCTCGGAAACGGACTGGCGAACGGACGTCTGGACGCCGCCCGAATTGTAGTTGCCCGAGGTCGACGGCAGGACCAGCGACGAGAAGGCCGTCGAGACGGCCTTGTAGCCCGTTGTGTTGGCGTTCGCGATGTTGTCGGAGACGGTGCTGAGGCGGTTCGCCTGGGCGTTCATGCCTGACACGGCCGTCTTCATGCTGCCAAAAATGCTCATCTGAAAACCTCGATTCCCTTAGTAGGCTTGAGAGTATTTGGCGGGCCTTGCGTGAAGCTGTCTGGGGCTGGACCATCGTCGAGAGAATGATCGACTAGATCCAGGCAACGCGGCCCGGTCTGAAAAAATCAATTCCAGTCGATGCAATAGCCAAGGAAGCGCTTCGAATCGACCGGATCGAAACCGAGCTTCTTCCGGAGTTTCTTGCGCAGCTTGGAAATGTGACTTTCAACGACGTTTTCTTCGACTTCGTCGTCGAAGATCCCGTAGATCGCGTTGAAGATCTGCGTCTTGGTGACGCGGCGACCGCGGTTTGCGATCAAATACTCGAGGATACGGCGCTCGCGGCGGGGAAGCGCAAAGACTTCGCCATGAATTTCCGGATCGCGACCATCCGAGAACACGCGGATCGCGCCGATGTCTGTGTGGCTGGAAATCGCTTTCAGTCGGCGCCGGATGGCGGCGGCTCGCGCCAGGATTTCGCGGGGATGCACCGGCTTGCGCACGACGTCGTCGACGCCACAATCAAAAAGTGCAAGCGTGTTTTCCAGCGAGGGCTGGTCGCTGACCGCGATAACCGGCGCCATGGTCCGGTCGCGGATCGCACGCGGCAGCTCGAAATTCTGCTGCCCCTGCCCGATCAGGAATGCCTCGACAGCTGCGATATCAGAATCCGCCGCCGTCTGAACCCATTCACCGAATTCATTTGGATCAAACCCCGTGGAAGGAATTCCTTCCCGCCCGAAAAGTGAAGTGTAACCATCTTTCACGAGCTCACGCTCATCAACCACTACGATCATTCGTCCGCCTCCGAATCACTTGTGGTACCTCGATGCTCTATGGGTACGAATCGCGCGATTCTGGGACAAGCTGTAGGAACTAATCGACGGGAATTAATAGTTGATTAAGAATTGAGGCGCGATTTGATCTAGATGTAGTAGGAAGCCGAAATCATGCACACAAAAATTTCGTGGAAAAGTTAACGAGGTCTAAAATGTGACTTGCCTTGCCATATTGAGACAGATTCTCGCCACAATATGACACATTTCTGCTTTGTTCCGTTTTCTACCCGTTTTGATTGAATCAATTCTGGCAGAAGTTGCTCGCATTGGGAGTCCATTTGCCATAGCCGGTGGCGATCAGATTGGCGATGACCCGGCAGACATACTGCTTCTGGGCAGGGTCATTGTTGGGGCCGGCGTGATAGCGGGCCACCGCCATCGTCCATGTTTCGTGCCGGTCGTGGAGATTGCGCAGGAACCTTGCCGCGTATTCCACATTGCGACGCGGGTCGAACATCTCCTCCGCAGACCGGAAATTCTCACCATGGTAGTACTGGTTGATCTGCATGCAGCCGATGTCGATGAGCTTCGCGCCTGACCTGCGCGCGACGTCAACCTGCCTCAGAGCGTCCTGCTCGGAGGGTGGAAAGAAGGCCTTGCCTTCGATGTTCAGCGCGTAGGGGTAGAGCGATCCCTTGCGTCCGGTCTCGGTCAGACCAACGGAGTAGAGAATGCCTTCAGGGATACCGTACTTTAGCGCGGCCGCCTGAATCTCCTGCTCACAGGCGCTGTTCGACGCCCATGCGCTAGAGATAGACGTCGCCAGTGCGACCGCTGCCAGCGGCGCCAGGAGAAGTGCTTTCAACACCGCTTTCGCCCGAGCCATTGAAGCCTCCGCCAGTTCGCTGTCCTGATTGATTTTGACGTTCACGCGCCTCGCCGCCCTGACCTTGCTGGGCAGAGGCCTGACCCTGCTGCTGGCCCTGTGCGTTCGCCTGATTGCCAGCGTCCGAACGGTCGACGGGCGCCATGCTGATCGTGACGTTGTCGATCGCGTAGCCCTGGCTGCGCAAAGCCTCGATGATCTTGCCGTGGTCTTCCTTCAGCTGCCGATAGGCCGCTCCGGTCTCGACCTTCAGGTCGACGTTCAAGGCGTCGCCCTGCAGCCGCATCGTGGCCGTGACCAGGCCAAGGTCAATCGGATTCATCTGGATCTTGAGCGTGTTCACGACCTTGCCGGTGCTCGTCCACTCAGCGGCATTCGACAGGGCAGAGGTCGGTTGCATGGCGTGCGCCCATTCCGGATCACCGGATATCGCAGCCGTCACCGCGGCAGAATTGGTGTTCTGCGCGAGGCCGATGTAGCGGCGCGAATCCAGAACGGTGACGCTTTCGATGTTGACCTTGCCGCTGGACTCGGCAGCGGCATCCTTGTCGATGCCAAGGTGCATGTCCATGGACTGACCGCTGCCATCGGCGCGACTGAGCCGGAATGTCGTGGGGTCAATATCGCCGGCGGCCTCTGCGCCGGGCACCTGAGCGTTGACCGTGGCATCAATGCCGGCGCGAGCCGCGTCAGCAGACGCTTCGTCCTTGGGCTTTATAGCGACAACGGACTTTTCTTTCGGATCGGTCGATACCTTGCCGTCAGCCTGTTGGCTCGTGGCGGGCATTGCTGCGAACGCTGCCACCGCAGATCCGTCGGTCGGCACCTGCTTTAATAGGCTCAGCACATCCGAGAGCGTGCCGTCGCCTTCGGCACCCTTCTTAGCTTCGTTAACCTCGGTGCCGTCGGCCTTGGTCAGCCTGCTGCCCTTGGCCGAATGCGCCATCGCTTCATCGTCCAGCTTATCGGCAAGATCCTGCAAGTCGGCTTCATCAGCGTGCTTGTCGTTAGTTTTCGGGTCACGCTCCGCCTTTTTGGTCTCCTTGTCGGCCGACCCAGGCGTCTTTTCTTTGATCTCCGCCTGTGTAGTCAGGGAGGTGCCGCCGAGATCGATCAATGTCTTCGTGCGTGCGTGACGCGGTGTGGTGGAAGCGCTGCCGTCGGTGCCGTCACCAGCGTGCTGACCGGCCGTGGGCTGCTCGGCCGAGTTTCCGCTGGCCTTGTTCAGCACATCGAAGAACCCGCCTGCGTGCGCATCGCCGCCATTGCCCGTCTGACGGCCAGTGCCGAGCGTAGAGGCAGCCCCTGCTCCAGACGCTCCCCCCGAAACGCTGATGTCCATCATCTCAATTACTTTCTTTGTTCAAGAGGCCGTCGACCTCATCAAGCTGCGATCGGCTTGACGTCACGAATGCGCTGAATGACGGGTCGGCGTCCTGCTGTCCCCCAACGTTGGATAGCGGCGTCCCTGCCGCTTCTCCCACAACAGGACCTGGGGCCGGGTTGGGTATCTCCCCCTGCTCCGCCTCCGGTGAGGCCGCTGCCTGTTTAGAAGTAATTTCCTGGCTATAAGATTTAAGGGGCGTCGCTTGCGTCAAGCTTGCCGGGTCCGGCGGACGAAGCACTTGTTCTGCAATGGCTTTTGCTGCGGCCCTGAGCGCCTGATCGCGCGAAGACAGCTCCTGATCCGGGATGGATGCAATGTTCTTCGCGGCCGTATTAATCTTGTCCGTCGGGATCGCCGCCATGCCGCCGTAGAAATCCGCCAGCGCTCCAAAGGCGTTGTCGGAATCGCCGGAAAGCGTCTGCGCACGCGCTGCGGCCATCCGTGCAAGATCACCCTTGCCAGCGATCGCAGCCGCGCGAGCGATGCGGAGATAGACTTCACGCTGCCTGGCCTCATCCATGAAGGAGAGAATGCCAACAACATCGTCCGGCTTCACTTCGTGATCATGATTGACCAGCAGCTTGACGAAAAGGTCCGCGAACTGGCTCGCCTAGGGCGAATGCAGGAAACGGCGCACATAGCGCTGCGAATAATTCAGCCCCTTGTCCACCATCCCGGCTTCGACGCAGATCGACACGGAGCGGCGCAGCGCCGCCTCTTCGACGATCGTGCCCGGCGCATTGAGGCGCGCCTGGTCATACAGCTTCAGCGCCTCCATTGGGCTCTTTGCGATGGTGACATTGCCGCCAACCAGCGCAAGATAGGGGCCGATTTTCTTGTCCCTGTATTCGTTCGCAGTCTCGACAAGGCTCTTGGCGACGAGCAATCCCTTGCCGCTTAGATATTTGCGCAACACGTCGCTGATGCGATTGTCGAAGTGACCATTTACATCGCGGGCAACAAGGTATTCGAGCGTCTCGGGATTGCCGCCACTCATTGCATAGATCAGCGCCGCGTCGACGTTGCGGTCATCGTCGAAAACCGACGGATCGATGGTGCGCAGGCGCTGATCGATCGTGCCGAGCATGAAGCGCTGCATCTCGGCGGCAGAGTGATCGCCAAGCACGACGGAATCCTGCACGAACTGCAGCGACCGCAGCATCTTGTAGGGTGCAATGTCCTCCTGATCTTCCGCATACGCGACGGCAGCAGGACTCCCCGCAAGGCCGACAAGCAGAAGCAGAAGACGTTGGTGGAGACGGATCATGGATTATCCCTGATCCGCTTGCAACAAGATTTCGATGCGCCTGTTGGTCGCGTTGAAGGGATCCGCCTGATCCTTCAACTTGCGGTCAGCAAAGCCCGAGACTTGCGAGACCCGCCTTTCGTCGAGTCCGCCGCGAACGATCATGTAGTAGGCAGCCTGGGCGCGATCCATGGACAAGCGCCAGTTCTCGTTCTCGCCCTTATACTGACGGCCGTCCGTGTGGCCGCGAATGACAACAGCGACTGGCTTGCCCTTCAGGATCTCACCGATCTTTTCCATCGCGAGCACCATTTCCTTACGCGGAACGGCCGACCCGATGTTGAACATGGAATCATCGCTCTGGTCGGAAATGCTGACCAGAAGGCCGCCCTCCGACTGTGTTACCGTGAGACCGTCAGCGAGCTTGCCAGCCACGCCACTGATCTGCTGGGCGATTTCCTTTTGCAGGTCTTCGGCCTGTTTCTGCTCGGTGGCCTTTTGTGCCTCAGTCTGCGGCTTTTCCTTGCCCTCGGCATTTTTGGCAGCCGTTTCTACGGATGCTGCACCGTGCTGCGGCTTGCTCTCTGCCGTTTCCTGTGCCCGCTCGTCGTGGGCCGCGGCCGTTGCCAGATCCGGCGGATTCTCGGATTCCGCCTTGGCAACTTCGGTAGCATCTGCCGCACCATCGGCGGGCGCGTCGGTCGATGCCGGCTGCGTCTTGTCGGCGTGCGTCACTTCGACCTGCTTCGTCCAGAAATCCGGATCGAAGGGGTCGCGGTAGGCCTGACCGCCGTCCGCGCCGGTTGCCGGACCGGAATCGCTGGCACCGCCCTCGCCCTTGGCGCTGACATTTGCCTGCTGGCCGACTTCCTGCGCAATCTCTGCCAGGACCGAATAGGGATTCTCGAAAAAGTCGGCTTCGGAGTAGTTGGTCTGGTCGCCTGACGTCGAGGTCTGGTCGTCGCCGTTTGCTGCCGATGCGCCCTTGGTGGGCTCGTCCTCTTTTTCCTTCGACTTGTCCTGCTTCTGATCGCCGTCCGCCTGGTCGACGGGCTTCTTCAAGCCTTTTTGCGTAGGCTTCTCGTCGGCGAGCTTGATCGGATTGAAATAGGTCGCAACCGAGGCCTTGGTTTCCTCGTTCGCAGCGTTGACCAGCCACATGACGAGAA
>Ga0123342_1008277_pt1 | contig 13206 bp, 3 predicted proteins | sample Turbeawhitnodule_FD_89960 | JGI IMG/M metagenome (GOLD analysis project Ga0123342, IMG submission 89960) | Root nodule microbial communities of legume samples collected from Mexico - Turtle bean Mexico white nodule | ecosystem: Host-associated > Plants > Roots > Nodule | place: Mexico: Nepantla...
AATGATTATGTGGTTTATCTACAAGAGTCAGAAAATGACTTAAGTATTGATAATGATCCAGTTTCATTTTCAGACGCCATCAATGATGATAATTTTGATAAGTGGTTAGATGCCATGAAAGATGAGCTTAAATCAATGGCACAGAATGATGTATGGGACCTTATAGAATTGTCAGAAGGATGCAAGAAAGTCGGGTGTAAATGGATCTTTAAGACTAAACGTGACTTTCATGGCAATATCGAACGTTACAAGACCCGACTTGTTGCTAAAGGTTTTACTCAAAAGGATGGCATTGATTATAAGGACACTTTTTCACCTATTTCTAAGAAAGATTCCTTTAGAATTATCATGGCATTAGTAACTCATTATGATCTTGAGTTGCATCAGAAGGATGTCAAAACTGCCTTTCTGAATGAGGATTTAGAAGAGGATGTTTATATGGACCAACCAGTGGGGTTCATTGAAGAAGGAAAGGAACACATGGTGTGTAAACTTATGAAATCAATATACAAGCTTAAGCAGGCTTCTAGACAATGATATCTTAAGTTCAATGATATTATTGTGTCATTTGGATTTAAGGAAAACATCGTTGATCGGTGTATATATCTGAAGGTCAGTGGGAACAAGTTTATATTCCTGACTTTGTATATTGATGATATCTTGCTTGCAACTAATGATCTTGGTCTATTAATTGAGACTAAGAAGTTTCTCTCTAATAAATTTGAGATGAAAGATATGGGTGAGGCATACTATGTGATAGGAATTGAAATATTCTGTGATAGATCACAAGGACTGTTAGGTTTGTCTCAGAAAACATATATTAATAAAGTTTTAGAGAGATTCAGAATAGATAAATGTTCAACATTTCCTGTTCCAATACAAAAAGGAGACAAAATTAGTCTCATACAATGTCCAAAGAATGATTTGGAACGGAAACAGATAGAGAATATACCTTATGCATCTATTGTTGGGAGTTTAATGTATGCTCAAACTTGTACACGACCAGATATTAGTTTTACAGTTGGTATGCTTGGTAGATACCAGAGTAATCCTGGATTGGATCATTGGAAAGCTGTAAAGAAAGTTCTAAGATACTTACAAGGAACGAAGGATCACATGCTTACTTATAAAAGATCTGATCATCTTGAGGTGATTGGATATACAAATTTAGATTTTGCTGGCTGTGTGGATACATGAAAATCTACATTTGATTTATGTGTATCTTTTAGCCAGAAAAGCGATTTCATGGAAAAGTGCAAAGCAGTCATTCATTGTTGCATCCACCATGGAGGCTGAATTTGTGGCATGCTTTGAGGCCACAATTCAGGCTAATTGGTTGCGGAATTTTATTTCAGGACTTGGAATTGTTGACAGTATTGCCAAGCTGCTGAGAATTTATTGTGATAACCCCACAACTGTCTTCTTTTCTAAAAACGACAAGTATTCCAAAGGTGCTAAACATATGGAATTGAAATACTTTGTCGTTAAAGAAGTTCAGAAACATAGAGTGTCAATAGAACATATTAGCACTGATCTTATGATTGTTGACCCTTTAACAAAAGGGTTGCCACCCAAAACATTTACTGGTCATGTTGTAAATATGGGCATTATGTCTACTAGTGAATGATGAATGTTGTTATTAATGCTTATTTGACACTCTGAGCTCATTGATAAATAATGTTTCTGAAATTTATGTTTTCTACTTTATGTATATGAATGTAAATTATGTTGTGAAAAACAGATTATGTTGTTATTGATGAAAAATGACATTATGTTTGAACCTATTATGGATTTCTCACTATAAAGTCATATTAAGGAGAAAGGATGATATAGTAGTACATGAAAGAAAATGTGTTGATTGAAATGACATATAACCGCCATGACTCTTATTATTTCTGTATCCTTGATTTTGATTAATGATAGAACCAATTTATGTAAGGCCTTTTAAATGCGCATTTATGTAATTTCATGAAAGTATTATAACTCATATGAGTCAAGTGAGAGAATGTAAGAAATTATGTAAATTAATTTCTATAAAGTGACTCACAAGACTTAGAGTTTGGGCTTTGGGCCCGAATATGATTTAATAATAATAATAGAATTAAAGGCCCATTGGTTAACGTGAGAATATATATCTGATGATATACCTAATGAAAACCGACATCTGATGGAGATTGAAAAATAATAGCAATGGGGTTCTGCCTCTACAAATAAGAGTTGTCTCACTGTTAGCCATTAAGAAAGTGTGTGACAAGAACGAAATTGACAAGAGATAGATTAGGACAAAAGTATGTAAAGGAACTGCTCACGTAGGATCTCTCATGGATCAAGGTAAGTGCCTATCTCTATTATAATTTATGTATGGAATGTGAGAATCATAATATGATAAGATCTGTATGTGAACATGAATGTATGCATTCATTATCATGTTTTTAATTTACAAAATGACCCTTGAATATTTTAGATTCGGAAAGGAGTGGAGACTATGAACACCAAAAAAAACTTGGAGTAAAATTTCATTGTTCCCTTGAATATAAAATTTTTAATGGAGGGGATAGAGAAGTACGTTATTTAATTTGATAAAAAAATCTAAATTAATAAAAGATAGAAAGGAGAAAGAATAAGAACCACTAATATACAAACATTGACTATTTTAAATGAAAATTTGGTATGAACCCTCAATATGACTTAGTTAATGTATATGTTTTGGCTCCCTAGTGAGATGAACACCAAACTCAAAATTCATGTAGAATTGACACCATTTAAGAAGAGGCAATAACAAGGCACAACATTAGGAGTGAGATGACATTAATACCTTTATTGGAATTCTTTTGATTATTTCTCATCTTAGAGTTGAAAGTTATAGTGTTGAGTCAAAATGAATTGAACTACTTGGGGATATTTCTTCTTACACCCCTACATTTTGAAAAATATCAAAACTAGCATTGTTATTTTATTTGAAAAGGCACAGTTATGGGGTTTAGAGGTTTTTGGAAATTGGGTTCCATGACATCTATGGATTGGTGGATCTGAAGTGCCTTTTTTTTAACTTTTGATGTTTGGTTGTGGTTTTCAATAATTTCTTGAATTTTATGGTAATTTATAGAAGTATGGACAATATCAAAGGATTTATTGAACTTCATTATTAATCAATTTTAAGACTCATTGGAAAACATAAACATAAACATTTTTATCCAATCGGCAAAGCTTGGTCTTCATATGTACTTACGATGTTGTAATTGAATTCATAAATCAATAAGCTATTAACAGTGACCCATCCACTATATTGTAGAATATTAAGGTGAAGGAAGAAACACCTGAAGTAGAATATTGAAGTGGATGGGTCATTGTTGACAACTTATGAAGACCACGTGGCTCATTTGTATGTTGACAACTTACACGATCATGAGTGAATCTGTTCTTCTGCATTTACAATAGCCATAATGTATGTTTACATATTGATTTATGAATTCGATTACAACCTCATAACTACATATATGAAGACCCTTTGACGATTGGATAAGAATGTTTATGTTTATATTTCCAATGAGTCCTAAAATTAATTAATAGTGAAGTTCAACAAATCTTCCAGTATTGTCCATACTTCTACAAATTAACATCTTACCATGAAATTTCAAATTATTGAAAACAACAACCAAACATCAAAAATAAAAAAATATATTTCAAATCCACCAATCCATAAGTCAAAAATGTATTTCGGATACGTTGATCCATAAATAATAAAAATAATGAATTGCAGATCCACCGATCCATATATGTTGCATAACCCGATTTCTGGAAACCTCGAAACCCCATAACAGTATCTTTTAAAAAAAATGACAGGAAGAAAAATGTATGAGTGAAAAAAAAAAACCTCAACATGGATAGTTTTGTATGATCATAGAGCATACACGATTCACAAGGTTGATAATTTGTACAAGTAGAAGTAAATAATGTGACCACACTTCAAACATATTTGACATTGAAAGTTTGCGAAACGTCCTCCACAACCTCCACCAATGTCAACACTATAAAGAGACTACTAATAGAATTTTTCAACTATGAAAAGAAAATGATTGAGGTGCGAAACAATGAGAATGAAAACAATCAATAAAGAGAAAAGTACATAGTTAATAAAATAGATATAATTATTTTTGTTTTATTTGCTAAGATGTTTATGAAAAGAAAATTATTATGGGAAGAATTTCACGACTAAAACTTGCTGTTAAAAAAATATTAACAATCATCTTAAAGTTTTCTTAATAAAAAAATTAAAGTTGGAAGTTTTAGTGTGCAAGAGATAATTTAAAAGTTTAGAGAGGCTCACGTGGACTTGAAGTACTATATAACATGTCCAAGACCACGTGTAACACGCTTATTTTATTTATTTATTTATCAAGCACTCGTGGTTATGCTACTCATCAATACATTTTTAAAATAAATAAAGTAATACCATAAATTATTCTAACATAGTAATAAGTATAATAATTATAAATTGACAGATAAAATTTTATCATATTTAAACATTAATTTAAATACAGTATAACATGGTATTTATAAGCTCTATGATAAAATTCGAAATGATCTCTTATAGGTTAATTTCTATTCTTTTAAGTAGTTTCATACTTATCGTGCTAATAATATTTTGTTCTTTCTTATTGATTTTTTTTTAATAAATTAATGCAGCATTCAACTTTTTTTACTTTTTTTCATATTAATGAATCATAGAGGCACAGTAAAATCACTGATAGCATTTTAAAAACTTTAGTAAAGCTTATATCAAATTTTCTTTTACAAAAAAACTCTATCAAGTTATTAACAACTAACTCCTTCTTAATTTTAATATATATATATATATATATCATCTATGTTTATAATATGATATAAATTAATTAAAATACATTAATGGTATAATTTTTAATATTATCTTTTAATAATAAATTATTATAAATGATAAAAAAATTATTTCTTATATTTTGAATGTTACTTCTAGAATGATTGGCCCATAAAAAAAACTTGCAGTATGATTTGTTATTAATTGAGAATATAAAAATTTAATATTTAAGATATGATAATATTTAAAAACACTTTTAATTAAGGAAATATATTATATGATATAAACGAATATAACTTAAATAATATAATCTAGAAAATAATGGATGCATAATTTAACTAATGAGTTGTTATTTCATAATAATATCTATGTTACTTATTACTGTCATAATATCGACCAATTTTTTATTTTTTATTTGTAATTTATAAAATCCGGCGGATGAATTTTCCATAAAAAATCATTTTGATTGCCTATTAGAAAAATTTCTAATTTTATATTGAGACTTCAATTCTTAAAAAAAATAAATTTGACTATTCAAAATTTTGAAAAAGATTTTTTACTAATAAATCGATACTCAAACTCATTTCTCATTTTATTATGATTCTTTTTCTCTAGCAAACTCATTTCAATAAGATTCTTTTTCTCTATCAAAGAAACGGATTCTAAATTTTCATATGGTTCCCGCGGGGAAGTCTTTCCAAAAGCCTATTGGATAATTTTTATGAATTCCATCATTTCACCAATTCAAACTAGATAATAATATTTTGATACCTTACTCTACTTTACATCCACAATAAAATATTAATATATAATAAAAAAAATTAAAAATAAAAAATATGTTTAATAAAAATATAGACAAAATGTAAAATGTTAAAATAATTTTTAAAATTAAAAAAAATTAAAAATGATTAAAATATTAATATTTAGTGGGGTGTAAGGTGGAGCAATGGGTGTCAAATAATCATTTTCCTTCAAACTAATTAATGAACTAAAGAATTTCCTTTTTTTTCCAATGAAATTCCTAGTAATCGTTTGAGTTTTAATGTATCATTTCACCAATGTTAAATAAATAATGTCTTTTGTCATCTCCTTTGTTTGAACAAAGAGTTATCACTTGATTTATGGACTCTAGAATTAAAAATTTCGTATGTAGTCTCAATCTCGCTTAAATGCCGACTAGTCGATTTAACGAGACATACAAACAAAATAATTATTCAAATGATTCTACACTTACGAAATAGCTTTTTGTTCCTGCTAGGGAGATGGGACCTAGAGAACTATTGAATAACTTCGTCTTCTTCCTTTCCTCGGGCAGGTTGCTAGGGCTTTATTGTGATCCTTCTCGCCTCGATGATACTCCTTCGGGTCTAGGGTGAATTCCAAATGGGGGAGGTACATGCGGAAGGCACTTGACACTCAAGTTAGTAAAAAGGGTATTCGACACTCGGGGGTGTACAGTGATTATGATGTACCTTGTTCTTGGAATGTGCGCTATTTATATTATTTTAATGGACTTACCTTCTTGGGCCAGATTAGTGGAGTGGATCACACTTAGAAGCGTATTACCTAATTCTTAATGGCAGTTTAGCTTCACTGACCTTGGTCTAAGCGTTAATGGATTAAGTGTGTCGGTCGGCCTGCACATCCGTGCAGGTCTCAGTCAGGGAGACCGAATCGTGGCAATGACCAGTCGGTCCATACCAGTAGATTTGCCCCCCAGGATCGAGAATGGATGTGTCTGATGAGTCTTTGAAGTGTTGATTGTCGGTCAATTCTTATTAGGTGGGTGACTATTGGGCTTCCCGAGGTATGACATGACCTCAGGCGGTGTGACGTAACCCGCATTAATGAGGGGTTTCTCGGGCACGAAGTGTTATGAGCGGGGTGATCTGGGAGATCTAACGATTGAGATCGTTGCGACGCTTCGTCTTTCGAGGTCCTTGGCACCTATAAATATTGGTCCCAACAGTGCCAAGGTCCTGTGCTACCACTCTGCTAAGTGCTCTGATAACCGAGTGTTTCCTCGTCTTCCTGCTCTGATAACCGAGTGTTTCCTCGTCCTCCTACTGTGTCCCGGTCTTCGGCTTTGCATAAGGTTAGTCATGTCTACCTTGTCTCGGAATGTCTGCTATTTATATTATTTTAATGGGCTTACCTTATTGGGCCAGATTAGTGGAGGGGATCACACTTAGGTGTGTATTACCTAATTCTTAATGGCAGTTTAGCTTCACTGACCTTGATCTGAGCGTTAATGGATTAAATGTATTGTTCGGCCTGCAGGTCTCAGTCAGATCGATTAGGGAGACTGAGTCGTGGCAATAACCGGTCGGTCCGGTACACTTTCAATACAATAAATAGAATAAATAGTACAAGTTTAAAAACCTAAATATATGTCTCAAAGTCATGTTTTAATATAATTTCAATGAAACACAATATCAATTAAATACTAGTCCATTTAAATATGGTGATCTAATTCAATTTTAATTTTATCACTTTTATTCACATATTCTAAACTAACTAATTATACCATATCATCAATTCACATATAAATGGTGATCTAATTCAATTTTAATTTTATCACTTTTATTCACATATTCTAAACTAACTAATTATACCATATCATCAATTCACTTGGAAGACTTTAACACTTAACACTTTATTCCAATTATTGAAACCCGGCCTTGAAATCCTAATTTCTAATTTTCAAAATGGAAAATCTTTATAAATTCAAACCATTAAAAAATCAAAGTAAATTCAGAACTTCATACATGAAAAATCATTTTACTCTACACAAAATCAAATAATCACGTAAACCTAAATTAGAATGTCAAAAAGAGTTAGCTTCCTTTACATTGCATTTCTATTAAAGATAATTAGGGTTTAAAGAGGACATTAACCCAAGATCTTTAAGGATCCTCTAGATTCTTTTTAAGGAGTCAAACTTTAGAAATAAACACATTATAACATCTGACAAACTTTTCACCTATTTTAAACTTTGTCACCTATTTTAAACTGTAAACAAATGTCAATCCCTTTCAAATACTGTACCACTTAAAAACAAATTTTCTAGATTGTATGTGATCTCAAATGGTAAGGAGAAAACAATTGGTGAGTTAGGTACTTGGATTGACTACGTATGGATGTGGAACCTAAATGGAGACGTAGTATATTTGAGTAGGAAATGGAGTTAGAAGTAGAATTATTTAACATCATAGGGGTAGACATAAAAAAGAATAACATGACACATGTAATTAGAAATGTGGAGACCAAGGAGTTTTCATAGTGAAATCAGCTTACTCTTGGATCTAGAAAAACCATGTACAACAAGAACACACTAGTTACATAGATTTCTGAGAGCAAAGGTAAGCAGTTGCACAATTCGTGGCTTGGAAGATGCTTAGGGGTAGAATAGCAACAAAAGTGTTATTCACACAAAAGGGTACTGCTACCTAATCTTGTATGTGATTTTTATCAAATGGAAGACAAGTCACTTAATCATATTTTATTGCACTATAATAAATCTCATGATGTCTCATGATGTCTAGGTTATGTGTGATAAATGGGTTGGGATCCAATTTGTACACAATTGAGATATAATGGAACATTTTCAAAACTTTAAATTATGTGAGTTGAATGATATACAAAATATAATATGGAAGGGAGTATGGATAGCTATTGTGTGGACAGTTTGGAACTATGCGAATAAGATTATTTTTAACCAAGGGAAGGTAGATGTACATGAAATATTTTGTATAGCACAACTTAACGCGTGGGTGTGGCTGACACATAAGGTGTTTGCAACTATCTTCTTTTATTCAAATTGGGTGTTATGTCCAAAGTTATGTATAAAAAACTTGTGACTAGTTAATAGATTAAAGCGGTAGGGGTGTGAAACTACTTTATACTATAAAACTTGTCAATGTGTGATGTAACCAAAATGTAGGGAAGGGCTAGAAAAAGCAGGGTGACATCGTTACTGTCTAGTTTTGTTCTTTTTTGTAGAGTGTAGGGATCAGTAAGGAAAAATGGTTATGTTTTATTCTTCAAATGTTGTTTAATAACAAACTATAAAAGATGTAGAATATTTGTGGAACAAAACCTACTGGAATACCAAGGCAGAAGTAGTTGAAAATTGTTGAAGATCTGTGATTGTTCTTATTTATGTTTGTATAGCGTAGTTCTTTAGGCCAATTGAAAAACTTTAGCATAGTTAGAGTCACTTTTTTTAGGTATTATAAGTGTGTGTATCTCATGTTATAACATTTGTAAATAACGCTATGTGATTATTGGTAATCAAAGGTTGGAAAGGTGTGTGTATATGTGCAAGAGATATGCAGTAAAAAGTGGGATATTTCTTTGTTGTAGTAGAGGTTTGGCATAGCTATGAGTTGCAATACTTGCAACTCCAACAAGGGTACAAGAAATAATGGAGTAGGCCTAAGCAGCAGAGGGAATATAATTACTTGGATATTTCTTAAAAAGGATCCTATTGTTGGATTTATACGTCTGTGGTGTAGACTTTGAGCACGGTACATATTTAAACCTGTAAACTTGGTGCAGTATTAACCTACCAGAAGGTTTTTAGGTTCATTAGGGCTACAGAGACTAGTTAGGAGGTGTGGACTGTCCTTTTTTATGGCAAACCTTTTGATTTTGCTTGTTTTGTAAGCTAAAATATGATGCTAACACTCTCTTTTTTATACGGGTTGGAGCATCCCTTAAATGCTTAATTTCTATTTATTTATTATTCTTTGCTGATTAAGAAAACATTATAAAATGTTAAAACTCATACAAATTCATCTTGTCCCATCAAATCTTACATGCAAGCTAAAACACCCCTAGTTAGAAGAGAAAAATTTACCTTAAATGAGATTTTCATTAAGTGATATAAGTTTTCTCTTGACTATCTTGGAAACATGAAGTAAAATATTTTGGAAACATGAAGGAAGGAGAAGAAATAAACTCTTTAAAATTCTTTAGAAAATAATAAAATAGTTTAAAAGAGATAATGAAGTAAGATAAATAAAAATTAAACTCAAAACATAATAAAGGCTATTTTATTAAGTAAAAGAGGTGTATATTTCTCAAGTGTCACAGTGACGCTGCAACAATAAGATCAACTAGATAATGAGTGTTACATTTATGGTGTCAGAGCCTAGTTGTATTATGGGTCAACATAAGGGAAATGAATTAGTATTATTCTTTTTATGTTAGTTGAATGTTTAGCCTAGTTAAATGAATTAGTTAATATAATTTCTTTTGCATGATTACTGATAACACACAAACTACCTACCCTTCATCTTCCTTCAATACATATGTGTGCTATTGTTAGAGCTATTGGGATGATGCCAATAATCCTATAATAGCAGAGATCAGTTGGAAACTGCTAGGATGGAAACAAAGACATATTAGACTTTTCATCAACATCCTTCTTTGAGTTTAGAAGATTTCCTGAGGCATAATTCCCCAAATTCCAATGACAAGGTGAACCCTAATAAATCTAATTAACAAATTAGATATATTGAGAGGGAAACTAAGTTATCTTATGCCCTCTATATGCTTATAATGAAGGAAAATTCTTATTACAGGACATGAGACAAATGATGAAAGATATACGATAAGTCATCACATGGAAGAGTTTTAAAGGAAAAATTCTAAATGAGTATTTCCTTGAAAGTATCAAGTATGCCAAAGAGATTGAATTTATGCATATTAAGTAAGATATTTTGTTAGTGACCAAGTATGCTACTAGGTTCAAATATCTAGCTAAATTCTACACCCAAGACATATATAAGGCTTAGAGGTATAGAAAGTTTTAGAATGGTCTAAAGCAAGAAATCAAGGAAATGGTTGGAGATTTTCATGCTTTAATGAAGAAAGTAAAGGTGGTAGAGAGCTTTAAGAGCAACAAAAAATTTGCTAAATCCCAAAGTTTAAGGACCTTTAGGAAAGAAACCTAGATATATTGATCAAAATAAGGCTTATTCAAGGCCTCAACCATCTAGAGGTAGATGATCCGATTTTCATTTGTAAGATGTTTTAAGTGTGGTTCTCATACATCTAGAGGTTGAAGATCCAATTTTCAACTCCAAATGTGACATGCACTAGATTTCATTGGTATGACCATCCTACAAAGGATTGCCAAGCTAAATTGAGAGTACCCACTCCTAGTTGTGTGCAGTAGGCATAACATTACATAAATTAGAAGTCGATAGTAGCTGGAGAGCATTTATCATTAGTAAAGTTAAGGCTTCACAATTTGATGGTTTAGTCAAAGGTATGTGTTCTATTGCAAATAACATTTGTTTGTTAGTTTGATTTTGAAAGTGGTTGTTTATGCCTCTTTGTAGTTGAAAGTACATGAAAGGAACTACCAACCTCCGGACTTAGAGTTGGCATAAGTCATCTTTCCATTGAAGATATGAAGACATTACCTTTATCACAATAATTTTGATGTGTTTATTAATCATAAAATCTTAAGGTATTATTTGACCAAAAGAAAATTAACATGAGGTACATGAGGTGGATGACATTCTTAAAACATTATGATTTTCAATTGTTGTACCATCTTGAAAAAAAAGAGGATAAAGAAGAATCAAATGTTTACTTTGATGATTAAATAATTGGTGTAGATTGAGGACTACAATTTCAACTTAGAGATTTTAGTATCTTCTAACCATATTAATTGTAACATGTTTCTTATAACTAACAAATTTATAGAAAAGATAAACAGGAAATAATTAATGGATTGTAATTTGAAACGTATATTGAGTCTGTTGGTGTTATCATAAGCTTATAAGAGCATCCTAAATTTACATCTTGATACGACCAAAATGTATTAGGATCTTAAGAAGTTTTATTGGTGGTTTGACATGAAGAAGAGATATGTAGTCAAAGTATATAGAGACATGTTTCTTCAATTAGACATACATGTTTCATAGACATTGTTTGACTTGTTAGAAGTCTAAGCTTGAACATTAATGACATAGAGACATGTTTCATCAATTAGAAATACCTTGATAAAAGTAAGATAATATCTTGATGGATTTTATCACCCACTTACAGTGAGGAGGCATGATGTAATTTAGGATATAGTGCATCATATGATAAAGTTTGCACATTTCTTATCCATAAATATAATTATTTCTATGCATAAATTGACACAAATCTATATAAGTGAATCTTGAACTTACACAGGGTACCCTCCAACACCGAATCAAATAGAGATCCCCACTTCACTTCTAGATTTTACCAAACACTTCAGGAAGCCTTGTGATTATACTCCAACTCAGTTTAGTTTACAATTCACAAATTGACTAGTAGTCAAGAAGAATGATGCAATCATTATAAGATTTTTTGAAGACTTGTATGATCATTTAGGAAGTTAGAGTGAAATTTTATAGTTAGTGAAGTTAATTTATAATAACAAATATCAAATAAACATTGGGATGACTCCATATGAAACCTTGCATGACAGAAAGTGCATGAACAACTTTATCTCAGTTTCATCAACAAACTATTGAGAAGGTTACATTAATTTAGGAGAGATTGAATACTTCCTCAGGAAGAAAAAAAACACATGTATATCAAAGGAGAAGACCATTGGAATTCTTGGTTGGTGATCATGTATTTGTCAAAATTACACCATTCGCTGGTGTATAAGGGTTATTAAATCAAAAACCAAAATCCATTAGGTCTAATCAGATTCTAAAGAGAATACGTCTTGTAGCTTATGGGCTTGTTTTACCTCCTCCAAAGGTAAACATCCATAATATATTTGTCTCACAAATTAGAAAGTTTGTACTCGATATGGAACACATTTTGGAACTTAATGTTGTACAAGTGAAGGACAACATGTCATTTGAGGTTAAACCAGTCAACATTGTGGATTATCAAGTGAAACAATTGCATGGTAGAAACATAAACATGCTCAAGGATTTTTGGAATCTCAAATCTAGTTATTCTACCTAAGAGATAGAATACAAGATGTTTGAAGGCTATCCTCATTTATTCACTGTTGAGAGAATTTTTTAGGACAAATTTTGTTGTTTTGGGGATAATGTTAAGCCTCCGATCTTGGACTCTTTACTCTCTTTTTTCTTTTTTTCCTTTTTATTTCTTATTTTTCTTATTTCTTCTTTCTTCTCTTGCATGCTTCAAACTCTCTCGCATTCCATCATTCTCTCTTAGTTTCTTATTTGAATTACCATATCATTCAAAATTTGAACCTATCATGCAGTAGTTGAGTAGTTGATGGAAACCAAGTAGAGGATGCTCAAGCCCATGAAGCCCAAGCCCAACAAGGGGCCCAAGCCCAACAAGGGGTCCAAGCCCAACGAATTACTAGGAGCATGGCAAGAGCTTTGGGACAA
>Ga0123342_1008280_pt1 | contig 13203 bp, 3 predicted proteins | sample Turbeawhitnodule_FD_89960 | JGI IMG/M metagenome (GOLD analysis project Ga0123342, IMG submission 89960) | Root nodule microbial communities of legume samples collected from Mexico - Turtle bean Mexico white nodule | ecosystem: Host-associated > Plants > Roots > Nodule | place: Mexico: Nepantla...
AAAGCCCATTAGACAATCCTATAAATACTGTGCTCAAGCCAGAGAAAGGTACGTTTTGATTCACTTACTAAACCACTCTTAGAATCTCATACTTACTTGAGCGTCGGAGTGCCTTCGCAGGTATCCTCCCCCGCCCGACCGAAGGAGACACCAAGAAGGAGCGACTGACCGAAAGAGAAGAAGACTGACACGTCAGCAACTACACTACATCGACCGACCGTGCCTGGACCCCATCTCTCCACTCAGGTACATGTTCCAAACATGATCCAAACCAAGTCATGTGATTTTGTCTACAACATTAAGAAAGAGGGCTCATATTTTCACACTAACACCTTCTAACAACCCTTTATAATAATTTGTATTCAACAATTTCATTTATATCTTAATTTTAAATTTTAGTATTAATCATACTTATGAAATCATATTATTTACAAAAGCTGGTGTCCAAATAATTTTTTCTAGTTTGAAATGATATCCACCCACTCATGTACTCAAAGGTGTCTCTGCATTGACGTTTTATATGATTACAATAGAGAAAAAATATGATTGGAAAAGACAAAGCAAATGGAAGCATCTTAACATGGACACACTATTTGTAGAGAATTATTTTTAAGATGAAATATTATACAAAAATTTTGGTATAATTCGCTGTTGGTATAATTAAAAAAAGTTGGTCTTCATACATAATTAATTACTTCGCTCTTAAGTTTTTAACTATCTTAACTAACCTATTAAATAAGTTTACATATGCACAGGAGTAAAAATGATAAATAAATAAATAAATAATATTTTTTAGATAATAAATAAAATATTTTCACTATTTTTATTTGATTTATTGAAGAACATTTCTTTTACTATATCATTTTTCATTCTCTCTCAATTATTTAACTTATTTGATGTTCACCAAACTTACTTATATGTACTTTTCCTTCCTTTACAATTTTAATTACACAATGTTTTTCTTTATGCAGTTTAGTTCAGATAATTTATGTTTAATCTCAATTTCACTGAATTAAATGATTTTAAGACATATATTTGATCATTTATACTCTTTTCTAATAGTTTTATTTTATTTTTTTTATGTGAAAACGTATAACCCTCTCCATTTTGAGTGTTCAATCACATAAATTTTTAGTTTATTTAGGAAACTAAATTATTTATCTTCCTTTACCTGATGGGACATGGATATGAGTAGAGATATGAATTTTTAATTCAAAGATAAACATCAAGTATAAACCTACCGAGTTTTACCTTATTATCATCCCTACATAAGAGTAAAAGTAATTGTAGAATATGTTAACACATAGTATTAAAATCAATATTACGTTTACATTATTTTTTGTCAAAATATTAGTTCCAACTGTAGAGAAAGAAGAGGTTTTTGTTAAAGTTTATCTTGTGTGAACCCATGTGAAAGAAAGGAAAGAGATACTTTATTTATCAAAAAGTTTATGTCAAATCACATTATGAACAAAATTTTCTAACTCGTGAGGTTTTTAATTGGTAAAGAGAGCACATGGGTGCACTCAACATAACCCTCCAGTACAAGCACACGGAGAACATGTTTTTGTGTTTGTGATTGGTAACCTCTTATGTTCAATAAAGCCAAATTATATGATACCTTTCACAAATTCACACGCTCAAGATTAGGATAATTACTATGTTTATCATGTGGCTTTTATCCTTTATAGACTAGTATAAATACATAGCCTTTAGAGTTGTAAGATGGTCAGAAAAAAAACACGATTACACATTACTAGAAAAATATTAAATAAAAATCAATTTTAAATATAAAAAATAATTAATTAATATATAAATTAAATTATATATTATTTTAGAAAATAAAAAATTATTAATATCTAAATTATTTTTTATTATTAATAAATAGTATCTAAATTGATATTTAATTAGTTTTTAAAGTTTTAAGTAGGAATTATTTAGATTCTAAAGTTAGAAACTAAAATTTTGATAGCTAATTAGATATTAATTTAGAAATTATTTATTAATAAAAAAAATAATTTAAATACCAATAATTTTTGTTGTTTGAAAAAAAATGGAAAAAAATAGATTGGGATTCTTTAGGTAGTTTGATGTACATTGTAAAGAGATTGATATAGTTGATAGAATGGATATGGAAGACATTGAAGAGAATGGGAAGACAAAATTCTTTTTTTATTATTGTTATAAACCGATTTCATTTTACACTATCCCCTGTATGAAGTGATTCTATTTCTTATTCTTATAGATTGATTCAATTTGACATTGTTTCTTTATTTTTATAAACTGAATGAATTTGGCAATGTTCCATTTCTTCTTATAAATTGATTGAATTTGATTGCAATTATATATTAAAATAGAAATTCATGGTGGTTAAAACTTAAAAGACTCACATAGCCTATATTAAAATAAATGCACAAAAAAATATAATTGACACCAATATATTCTATTTTGAAAAAGAGGCAGATGATTAAGTTTGATGTGAATGAAAGTATGACATTAAAAATGAGTAAATTGAATGATGAGGTTTTCATTTTTGAAACAGGAATTTAATGCGTTTAGGAATTCATTGAGTTTGTCCACAAGGTTTGATTGGTTTTCTTCAGTTAAATAGAGAAGTAAAAAACATGTTTCCTTGTTTTCACCGTCAATCTCATAACAAGGCAAAACCCTAAAAAATAATTGTTACTTACTTTGGGAAATCAAGCTATATATTATAGAAACATCATTATCTCTCCATTTTCATTACAACAAATTTTGAAATAGAAACCAATTTTTAGAAACCAATTTTTAGAGATCAAAATAATTAATTACAATATTAATTAAATTAAAGACCATTTTAGAAACTAAATAAAAAAATAATTTCTAAATTAGTTTCTATTATTGTTAAATAGTTTTTAAATTGGTATCTAATTAGCAACCAAGATTTTAACTACCAATTGTTTAGTTTCTAAATTTGGTTTCTAAAACCTTGCTAATTAGATACCAATTTAGAAAATATTTAACAATAATATAAATTAATTTAGAAACCAATTTTTTTTTTTTTTAGTTTCTAGAATTCTCTTTAATTTAGTTATTATTGTAACTAATTATTTTGGTTTCTAAAAATTGATTTTTATTTCATGATTTTCTTGTAATGTTTTACTTTATGTTTAAATAAGAAATTTTATATTTTTAGATATTTGAATACATTATCCAATTTAAATTTAATAAATTTTAAATTTTAAAATATTTTAATTACTGCCAAGTGCAAAAAAGGAATTGAATTGAATAATTCAAAAATAGCTTGATTTTGATTTGTTATTTCCTTATCAAAGTTTGTTAAAAAATTCAAAATAATTTTATTGATGTGAATTAAGATTATATATGTTCTGTCATGTCAACCAGTTATATAGACCAGACATTAATCAAGATTATTTTTATGATATTGCTAATCAGTCGTTTTTCTGTAAACTTTTCAATCAATGTTGGCTAAAAATTCCCTAGTGAGTATTAGCAAAATAAAAAAATATTAGTGACGGAAAATTTTTCTAACTAATTCAAAAAATTTAGTTCACATCAACTAAAAAAATAATATATAGAAAACCCAATTTAAAATAAATTGAGAAATAGTGATCCACAGCAACTAATCTTTAATAATTTAAATTAAAAATAATTTTTATTAACATTAAAAAGTTTGTAGTTAACATCAATCAAAAAGTAATGTCTTCTTATTAGTCATATACATCACTCAATCAAAATCAAGTTAAAAAAAAATAATATATATATATATAACCCATAATTTAATAATACAAAATAAATTCACATTTGACTTTTTTAAGTAAAATTTGAAATTTTCTTACTTTTTAGTAATTTAATTATTTTTATAAAATTCTAGAATTTCAATATTAAATTTAGTTACCCAGACAACATTTATTTTTCATAAAACATTTTAAATTCTCTATCCTCTTAAATTTCCTATTCAATCACAATATTAGGGTTATCTTTGGTATGGTTGATTTCGATTTGGGAACGTTTCTTTTCTTTTACTTAATGCTAATTAAACGGCAATGATTAAAAACATAAAGGGAGTGAGTAATAATACATAAAGGTCAGTCAAAAAAACTTTTCGTGTTCAAACCATGACAATTCCTTAGGTACCCATTAAAATATTTCGGAGTTTTATACAGAGCTTATTTTAAGCAGAATACTTAATTCGGTTTGCATGCATTAAGCACTGCTCCAAACGGTTAGTTTAAACATCACAGACGCTTACTGCACCATCCACAATGCATTGGATCCCAACACAATACTGCACAGTCAAGACTTGTTTGGCTTGTAAAAAATGTAACAATAACAATAAAAATAACATCACGCTTTTTATCATTTTTATAAATGTAAAATCAAAACAGCAAACATTTCCATTAAGAAATAGAATTGGGTCCGGAACACAAATCCTCAATCCCAGCTTGGATATATTGTTTCTGGATTACCAAGCTGTATCTAAAAGTCACTACAATTTGTATTTGTTATACACAGTCATAGATCCCCACTAGTGCAGTGCAACACTGATGAAGCTATTTCAAAAGGAAAATGGCTAAGAAAAATCTAGCCTACAAGTTATATCTGCTGCAAAACAGGGTTCATACAAATGGGAATAATAAGAGCAGCTGTTTGGTGAAAATGAAGGTAACCTTCCTGCAATATGTCGTGGGAATGGCCATGTACATAACTTCAAATGTAAACATATTATACAACATCGATTCATGTTTAGGAGCACATCTGAAAATTGTAACTTGCAAATGATCATGTATACATTCTCCAATATTTATGAGCATAGTAAGGCAAACATGCATGTGTAATAAAGGAAGGAGCAACCTCCTGGGCACCTTCTAGTCCTCCTTTAATGAAAATTCACAAATTCAACTAACCTCAAAGTAACTACCAATTTGAACAAGGGAGGACTTCCCAACCTGAAGTTGCAGTATTACTTCATCAACCAGAGGTTAATGAATTTAGCTTCTTTTCATACAATTTGGCACGTCGAAGAGCATCTAAGGCTTCGGCTTGTTTCCCAGAACGTTTCAAATTAAGTGCCTTAACTTTTTCTTCTTTGATTCTTTCTTCTAGCTGAATTCTCTCTTGGTTAGAGTTTTCAGCTTTAGCATTGGATTTCACAGTCTCTTGTCTTTCTGGGGCTTTTGAGACAACACCTACATCATCAAGTCCAACAGCTTTCAGAGCAGATAAGAGTTGAGGATCAAGAAAATCCTCAATAGTCACATCATCTACACCATCTAACTTATTGGAATCTTGAGCTGTCAACTCCTCCAACTGGGTTTCAATTGCCTTTGCCCGCTCAAACAAAGCTTCTGCTTCCTCTGTCCGGCCTTCCCTCCGTAGCTTTAGGGCCTGTCGTTTATGCCCCAGAGATTCCTGCTGCAACTTGAATCGATCACGACTACTCAATGGTTTTGAACTAACTTTTGACGATTCCTGTTTCTTTTCTACAACATTTGACGATTCCTGTTTATTTTCTACAACATTTGACGCCTGTGAAACATTGCTCACAGAGGCAGTGTCTGGCTGCATACCTCCATCTTCCAAATCCTTCTCTAACAGCTTGGCCTGCCGGAGTTCCTCCTTAGCTTCTGATAGTTTTCCCTCCCTTTTCAAAGAAACTGCCTTCCTTTTATGAGCCAAAATTTCCTGACGCAAGGTATGGTGGTGCTGAGAAGGATAATCCTGAACAGAATGTGACTTGTTTATGTTTGGCTTTTCAATTACATCAGTCACTCCTCCTTTTTGAGTTGTATCCCTGTTTTTGTATCCTTCATATTGGCTGAAATTATCTTTAGAGTCCAAGTGAATAGCGGACCCAGCTTGAGATGAATTAGCTGAAGCAAGTTTACATTCTTTATGTTTTTGAGTCAATATTTCAGAACTGTTACTACTGTCACCAGTAAGTAAATCTAGCATGTCCATAGAGTGGCCAGCTGAGGAGCCATGACCAATGGTTTTTTCCGCTTTCATCCTTTTCGAAAGATTTTCACTTGAAGTACTCTCCTCAGCAGTCAATGAATGCTTGCCATCTGCAAAGTGAGAGATTGCAGGAAGTAAATTATCAGACTTCCTTAAGATGGGAATATTTGTCGCATTGCTGATTATTTCTAAACCAAATGTTGATTCAGAACTATTCTTACCTGACCAAACCACAGATGAGGCTGAAGCATTATCAACTTCAGTAGCCACTCCCAAATTTCCATGCCTTTCCTGGAAATCAGGTGATTCAGACCGGAGAGGCTCTTTATCCTCGGAAACATTAAGTGACAAGTCCTTGTTCTGGTTCCCAAAATCTTCTAGTTGGCCTTCTAAAGTTTTGGCCTGCCTTAAAATTTCATCAGCCTTTTCTATCTCTCCCTTGCGCCTAAATGCAAGTGCCTTCCTTTTCAATACTAAAAGTTCTCTTTGAATCTCTCCCTTATTTCTTGATGCTGCAGCAGGAATGCTTGAAGATAAATCAGGCGCAGATAGATCCACAGTATGTATAGACCTACCAGTAGCTTCCTTAACTGGCTCTGCTTTTATGGTCACAGGTTCAGATTCATCATCCTTCCACCCTAGATTAGTAAGCATTGAATTCAATGTCGGGTCGTGCATGTCCTCTTCTGAAACAACCACATCACTTTCTTCATCAACTGGAGGATTGAAAAGTCCGTCTTTCATCACAGGAGCCACAACCTGTGATTTATTCTTTGCAGCTTCCATCTCTACCATCTGGGCTTCTAATGCTTTGGACATTTTAAGAACTTCTTCTGCATCCTCAACTTTCCCTTCACGCCTGAGAGCAAGGGCCTTTCTCTTTAAACCCAAGAGTTCCCTCTGAATTTCAGCTTTACTTCTTGGAGCTTGAACCAAGATATTTGCAGAATGCTTACCTAGAGAAGTATCATTTACAGGAACAAAATGATTACCATCTTTCTTGGACGGCTTGCTTGGAGTGTTAGAAATTTCCTTATTGTCTTCATTCCAACCCATGTCCCCAAGGAGTGAAAGATATGTGGGATCAGACATATCTTGATCTGTCACATCATCTTCACCTCCTTCCTCAAGTGCCAGATTTAAACTAAAATCAGCATGCTTACCTACTGTAACCGGAACATTATAAACAGTATTTGCATGTGATGTTTTGAGGTTTGACGTCTGATCCATCTCCGTCAGCTGACGTTCAAGTGCAGCACCCTTCTGCATTTCTTCTTCTGCTTCATTCATTTTCCCTTCCCTTCTTAGTGTAAGAGCCTTCTTTTTCAAACTCAAAAGCTCTCTTTGAATCATCAATCTACTTTTTGGTGCCACAGTGGAAGAAACATTATTAGTAGCACGTGTATTTCTCTCATCCAATTTAATGGAGTCTGATCCATTACCATCAATTTCCGAACGCGCACCTTTCTTTATAGATGTGGATTTTTGAGACATATTATTATAGTCTTCAGGTCCAGAGCTGTTAAGGTCCCTTTCTAATAACTTTGCCTTTTTGAAGAATACCATTGCTTCTTCAGCATTACCTGCTCGCTTTTGATTAAGAGCCTCTCTTTTAAGAGACTGAATTTCATCAAGCAATGCTTCTTTGTTAAAGGTTTGAGACTTGGAAGATGTATTTTCAGGTTCAGTCCAACCTAATGATTCCAAAGCACCAGCTATTTCAGGGTCCATCATATCCTCATCAGTCACTTCAAAATTACCGTCATGGTCATCAGAAGTGGCCAAAAGGTGTTCAAAATCAAAACCATGTCCATGATCTTGCAGATTTGGTAATTCTTTATCATCCTCCATGCCTCGAATTAATGCTGATAGCTCATCATCAGAATCTTCAGCCCCAGCAAGGAGTTCCTGTTCTTCAAGTTCCTTTTCTAAAATTTTAGCTCTTTTTAGTTCCTCTTTGGCTTCTACAAGCTTACCCTCACGCTTCAGCAGTAGAGCATTTTTTTTCAGAGCAACAACTTGGGACTTGTCAATCCTGCTAACCTTTTGTTCACCATTTTTAGTAAAGATTTCTCCAATTATTGATGAGAGTTCACCCTCCAAACTCAAGTTTGATGACTTTTTGTCTTCATTACGTAGATCCATATCAGACCATCCCAGTTCTCTAAGTTCAGAACTAAGATCGTCCTTTTCTCTGCCAACATGAGAAAGTGACTTTGTTTTTCTGTCAGACTCTACAGGATTTCCTTTGTTATGTAAGTCAGACAAGTTTCCTGAAGGTAAACTCTTCTTCCGAGTCTTCCTTAAATGAATTTCCAAAGCATCAGCCTGTCTCTCAAGCTCCTTCCCTCTCTTGAAAGCTCTCATCGCCTCCCCAGATTTGCCCTCTCCTTTAAGAATTCTATGCTGCTTTTTCTCTTCCAAAGCTTGCTTACGTAACTCTTCCGGAGTGGTGGATCCCAAATCAATACCCAAAAGATTAGGCTTATCATTTGAGACAATGTTTTGTATCTCTCCATCATAATTGGATGTGCTTGAAGAAGATGCAATACCAACTGATTTTTGTCTGCTAGCAACTTTGTCACTGGTTTGACCAAGAATTTGGTTCAAAACTTCATCTTCATCATTAGGTGCTGATTTCACGCTCCCTGGATAAATTGAAATGAACATTCAATAAGTATAAAACTGTGAAATAATAACGAAAGTGAAATAGAGGGGGTCTACTTTAACGTAAAATAGCATAGCTTGAAAGCCATATGAAGAAAAATAAATAAAAATACCTCTCCCAGGTCTACGTCCATGTCGCAATTCTAACCGTGCTGCCTCTTCTAGCTTCTTACAAGGTTCACAAATACGCACAGGTGAATCACCTTGTCCACGTAAAACCATTCTTTGTTGAGTACAACTGCCGCAAAAGATCCCCCCACACCTCCTACAGTGATGCTGAACCGTAAAAGAAAATTGCAAACAATGTAAATAAATAAATTTTGGACAAAGAATTCAGTTTGAGTTCAATCAGATTCATAAGCAAACATGGAACACCATCTTATGCTTCATACAAAATTATGAAATGAAGTTGACTAGCATTTTATTCATTTATTGTAACCAAGGATTCCATGAAGCTTCATACTACCGTCTGTTAAAAAGATTCAACTGGGGAAGCTTCAAACACAGTGTTTATCCTCTCTTATACAAGTTATAGATGCAATGCACAAAGGAAGGAGAGTCCAAACAGTGTCACATGACATGGACATTATATTTTCTAACTTTACATAAGTGAGTTTAGGAAGCAAAATCTTGCATATACATTACTAAGAGGAAAATGAGTATTAAGCATGGCTTCACAGAACAAAGAGATTTTGAATACAATATTTCTTGTAATCACAGCAATTGAATAACTGATTAAGAAAATCAATCACCCTAACCAGATTGTCCCAAACAGATCAACGACATACTGGACTAACTTAATCCCTTTTCATGAAAGAATGTACTAACTCAAAACGAAATTAACTATCCGCACAATTCAAGCACAAACAACACAAACATCGACACAGTGAAGCCAAAAACCAACTAGCATAACGAATAAAGACACCAGCCACAAATTAATAATTATTCACGATTAATAAATGAGCGAAAATTTAACGACTTTGAGATTTCTTGAAATACCCACATAAAATCCAACATTCGAAAGGGAATATAAATCATGGGTCTTCTCTCTAATTGCAAAAAGTTTCTGTATTTACAATGAAACCCCCTCCGCGAAAACAAAATTAATCGAAATGAAAAATGATAATCGAAATCAACCTTGCGATTGATGAAGGTAAACTGAGAGGAACATCCCTGGCAGTGTGAAGCGTCAACCACCCAATTATTCCCTCGCAGCGAAGGCTTTGGTGGCAACCCAATCTTCTCCAACATGGTGTTCCTCTTGAAGTCTTCTTCTTAAGATCGAATGGCCCCGAAATGAGAAGAAATGGTAAAATAGAAAATCGTGTTTTGTCACAGTGAGAGAGTCTTACGATGGAAAGGAAAGAACAGCAATGTACGTCGTCGCATTTGGTTTGAGTTTTCTTTCCTTTTAATTATAAAGAATTAAAGCGCATACTTTGTTCGTTCGATCAATCCAACATGATCAGCCATGGAAGTAACGGGCTAAAGTTCGCACATGTTATTTTCACACCTCCTTTTCCTATTTACACACCACAAATTATTATTTTTAAATCCCTTGATGGAAATTTATGTTGTGTATTGTTATTATTATTATATGTATATAATAGAAATAGAAATATGTCTTTATGATATTTTTATTTTTCAATCTCCTCCTCTCGGTTTCCTCCTTTCGGCAATGGGGTGGGAATACCTGCAAAGGCATTCTGACATTCAAGTGAATAAAATGTATTAATGAGCAGTTAATGTAATTGAACCTAACATTTCTCTTAGGTACCTATTTATACTTTTTTGTGATGGGCCTTATTGTTCTTGGGCCTTGCTTAGGCTTAATCCCCTTATTGATAATTGGTTTTAGCTTGCTTAATAATGTTAATCTTGATTAAGGGTGGTAATCAAGTTATTATGATAAAGCACGCAACTTGGTTTTAACTTTACTAGGTCAAGAGGTTGAGATACGTTGTAGTCGTGTGATTGGGTTTAGTGTTCGTTTGGTTGCTGAGAGGCCAAGGCTGAGATATCGATTGTACTGGCCAGACGTGCTCGGATCCTCAGCCCAAGAGCTTAAGTGAAGTAAGTTCATATAGATAAGGTTGTACCTAGCTTAGTTTGGGGCAAGTATGGGCCCAATAACACGTTATGAGTTCGGCCCTGATGTTTGATAGTTTACGCGAAAAAGATAATTAAGGTAACCGAAGGAATAGCTAAATTAGTTATATAATGTATATGTCTAATACATACAAATAAAAGTTGTTGGAAATGATGTGGCATAGCACCCGAAAATAAAGGTGCCTGTGAACATAATGTTTCATTGCTTAAATTATATTCTCTCTGAAATTATATTTTTTTCGTTGAAATCATGTTATGTTTGTTGAGATTATTTTCTCATTGATGAAAATTGTTGAAGGAATGTCTATAAAATGGATTTGAGACCCCAAATTTCTGAATACTTTAGATTGAAACATATTTTATAAGTTTGAATGTTCTCACTGACTTGATCGTCAGAGTGTGTGATCAACAGGTAGAGTCCCTTTTGTCCCAGTAGAGCAGCGTTTCGGAGCACCAAGTGGAGACAAGTTAAAGCAGAGCTCGCCCATTCAATCCAACCGTGGTCAACCGGCGAGAACACCGACCAATACACTGGCCTTTCGAGCTCAAGAAATTGTAAAGCACGTAGAGATAATTATTAAAGAATTGTTTTTCTTTAGACGTAAGCGTCTTTCGATATCGAGTACGTTACATGGCTTCTTCTTCTTCTAGCTTTATTTTTATTTCCAAAGGGTATTTGGGGTTTTCAAGCGGAAGTAATCGAGATCAGGGAGTACTTTTGCTTATGGACACTAGGGACCCCAGGACTGACACTACAAGAAAATCATCAAATAGAAACTAATTTTTAGAAACCAAAATAATTAGTTATAATAATAAATAAATTAGAGACCATTTTAGAAACTAAAACAAAAATTGGTTTCTAAATTAGTTTCTATTATTTTCTATCATTGTTAAATAGTTTTTAAATTGGTATCTAATTAGCAACCAAGGTTTTAACTACCAATTATTTAGTTTCTAAATTTAGTCTCTACAACCTTGGTTGCTAATTAGATATCAATTTAGAAACTATTTAACAACAATAGAAAATAATAGAAACTAATTTAGAAACCAATTTTTGTTTTAGTTTCCAAAATGGTCTCTAATTTAGTTACTATTGCAACTAATTATTTTGGTCTTTAAAAATTGGTTTCTATTTCATGATTTTCTTGTAGTGTGAGATTGGTGGGTAGCATTGTCTTTGTCTTGAAGAGGATGTCGGGAGACTTAAATTCTAATGTGTTTGATGAGGTTCCCGACCTTGATGCCGAGGAGGGGGCAGAGAAAGTCAAAGAAAATTGGAGTCTCTACAAAGGTTATAAATGGGTGAATTATCATGTTTGGGAATATTTCTCGAAGTACCGGTGTTCTTTGGTATTCCGTTCATACGTGGCCATTGTAGACGTATATGATCCAAGCGTAACGGAGGACATAGTGGCTTTTTGGCATTGTCTGGCTATAGATAACATTGTCATCGAGAAGAAAGGGCGTCAGAAGATCTTTATTACTTTTACGCGTGTTTGTTGACAGACATTCATGTTTGATTTTCTCTCGACGAGTTTACCATGGTGGTTCTCTGGATACTAAATAGGGCACTGACCCAACTTCACCCCCAATAGTTGAGCATCTCTTCAGGTGTTTCGACTACTATGCAAGGTGTTGAATCTTCAAATGAGTCCTCAAGTATTTCTTCACTACTTTAGTACTCGTCCCAGCAAGCGAGTTGCCTGGTTATCACTTATCAGCCAGTCTAAGTTTTGTTTCTTTCCTTTTTTACTTTCTTGTATAAAAATTTTAAAGATTGGTTTTTCAATATCCTTGTTTAACGTGTCAAGCTAAAGTATTTTTCAACTGGAAAGTGTCGAAGTTTCCCTTCTTCTGAATGAAAGATCCCTTGAAATGTAATTTGTAGCCTCGATCAATGATGAATCCGAGATACCTTCAAATGCTTTCGATTCTTGACCAACTCCCTTAAAAACATCATACCCATAAATTGTTGTCGATTTTCCAATCCCCTGACGAGGGATGACTTTGATAGTATAAGCAATTTTTTTATGTTATTTGACTTTCTCACAAGATTTTAACTTTTTTTTCAATTTATCTATTTATTGCAGATATTGTAACATTCATTAATTCGAAGGAAAAGACGTACATCTATGACCTTCGCTTAAAACGTCAACGTCCACTACCCGACAAGGGTAAAGGAGTGGTGGCTACTGATAAGTGTCTAATTTCAATAATATTTTATATTAAAATAGGTACTTATGTGGATTTATTGCTAATTTACATATAAAATAATTCCTAATTTATGAATTTATACATTTTTACATTTTTTATGATCTTTATTTGAATAAGAGTAAGGAAGATTGAAGATTTGGATTAAAGATGAATGATTTGAGCTAAAAAGATAAAGATAGAAGGTCCCAGAATGGAAAAAGATGCAAAGAAAGATTGGGCATTTTTTATGTTTTATCATTTAGCCCATTAGCGCGA
>Ga0123342_1008281_pt1 | contig 13203 bp, 3 predicted proteins | sample Turbeawhitnodule_FD_89960 | JGI IMG/M metagenome (GOLD analysis project Ga0123342, IMG submission 89960) | Root nodule microbial communities of legume samples collected from Mexico - Turtle bean Mexico white nodule | ecosystem: Host-associated > Plants > Roots > Nodule | place: Mexico: Nepantla...
AGGGTAGTTTTGGAAATTTAAAAAATTGATGTGGTGGAAGTTAAAATTGATATGGTGCAGGAGGGTAGTTTTGGAAATTTAAAAAATTGATATGGTGGAGGTTAAAATTGATATGGTGCAGGAGGGTAGTTTTGGAAATTTAAAAAAATTGATATGGTGGAGGTTAAAATTGATATGGTGCAGGAGGGTAGTTTTGGAAATTTAAAAAATTGATATGGTGGAGGTTAAAATTGATATGGTGCAGGAAGAATTTGCCATGATATTGTCGGCTTCGTAATATTTGGGTTTATTTGAAAAATTGTAGACATGTAGGTATTAATATTTGAATAAAAATATTAAAAAAATTAACATATTGGCAAAAATAGTGGATAAAAATAATTTCTAACTTATCCAAAATATAAAAGTCGGAATATTAAAATTAATGATGTAATTTGTGTTCCATAGATGTAATTTGTGTTTCATAGCTGTAAATTTTAAATAAATTTAACTACCTAAATCATGATAATATTTGTATATTTAGAAGAAAAAAAATATTATTACATTAACTAAAAATAAATATTATTTTATAAATTAAACAATTATTAATATTTAAAGTATTTTTTTATTAATAAAAAAATTGTAAACTAATTTTTAAATTAGGTACCAAAATTTTATTATTAATTATTTTAAATTCTAAATTAGTAATATATTTTTAAATTCTTCCTATTAAATTCTAAAGAGAGATCATAAATTTAGTTTTAAAGACTTCCACCAATAATTAAGAATTTAAAGTAGCTCTTTTCATGGTCATGGAAGTTCAAATTGTTTGTCTTCTCCAACTTACTGAAGAAGAAAACACAAGATACTAATAGACCAGTCTCTTACCTTAATTTTTATAAACAAAAAGAGAGGAGAAAATAAGGTTTTACTTACAGTTCTTCACCAACAAATAAACAAGAAAAACTAGAAAATAAATGTATCTAAGAAAAACTATTTATGATATTTTCAAATAATAAGTTTTTTTTGTCAACATTCAATCTATTGAAATAAACCTGAAGCATGAGCTCCTTCTTTGGTGTGAATGGAGAGACCAAGTAATAATTAATTTTTAAAGTTCATTGACCATTCATCCCAATGGCTAGATATGTCAAAATCTATCTACAAGAAAAAGAAAACGGAATAAAAAGTATGAATACACAGAACATTCATTGTTACATCATTGTAACAACTATGGAGTTGACTTGTGATATACCTTTTTTATTAAATTGTTATAGTTTTATTTAAGTGACTATAATTAAGTATATTTCTGTACAAAAGTGTAGAAGGTGACTTTTAATATACCTTTTTGATTAAATTGTTGTATTTTTTATTTAAATAAAAAGAAGTATAATAACTATCATTTTAGATTTTGGTATTTTATTTATATATTATAATTATCATTCTTTTATCATTTTATCAGTAATAAATAAATAAATATAGAAATACTTGAGTTATATAAAAAGAAATATTTAAAATTATACATACCAAAAAACAAAACAAAAACTAGTAAAAATCTTTTCTGTACTTTTTTTTTTATAGTTTGTTAATATAGATATGCCAACCTATACTTTCCAAGAACTAGTTAGATATAGTTAGACTTTCAGGAAATTCTACTCATAATATGAAATACTTTCAGTTTCATATTTATAAATGGAGTCATTCACAATTGTTGTAAATTAGGGGTTCGAACAAATTTTTATGGTTAAGAAGATATTATTCGAAAAAGGATAAAAAAGTAAAACTCTAAATACACATACAAATTTAACTATAGCTATTTATTTTTAAAATTAATATATTGTTTCAACTTTTTATAAACCCTTTTTTCTTTTTTTTAGATTTTTAAAACTGTTTATCTTCCTTTTTCAACAAGTATTTGCAATAGTGTGTGATATTGTTTTTTTTATGATTTAGTTGTTATGTAATTAAATTTGATTTTTTTTAAATAAAAATACAATTATGATAACAAAAATATGTTACATTTGGAGTTTAACAATGGTTAGAATGAATAAAATATAAGAATTCAATTTTGAGTATTTTTTTATTAAAATATTAAATACTTAAATATTAGTTTATTGTTCAAATAATAAAGAGAGTACGTAGGAATAACAATGCGGGTTGGGTTGGCCCGCTCCATGCAAAGAAGGCGGACTCATTTCACTAACCTGCTCCGATAAAAGAGGTAATTCAGGGGCTTGTCCGCAAAAGGAAAATACTTTTTAAAATAAAATAAAATTTTATTAATTATGAAAAACAATTTCTCTTGCTAAAAAATTAAAATTAGAATTTTATCCATGTTTTCAATTCATTTAATTAAGATAAAAACATGAATTCAAGTACGAGGGTTGTCAATAGGCTTGATTAAAAATAATTAAAGTTTTTTTTTACATCTATTTTTTCTTTATATGTATGTAAATATATCAGTATCTTATCAAAATTTTAGTACAAAATATTTTAATGAAAATGACTAATTTTTTAAAGTGTATCTTATTGAAATCTATTCTTTATATTGTTTTTTATTAACAAATTTTAAATAGAAGACTTTACTTACAACTAAATTTGTTGTCACTTTTAATATTAACTCTTTTAGATTATTAAAATAAAATATTTCATTTTTAGTAAATTAAATTCAAGTTTTTTAAAATAAAATAAAATAAATATCACAAATATCACACTGCAATAATGAGTAAGTGGGATATATTTTTTTTTTGCACAAAAAACTAAATAATTATTTTTTATTTATGCAAGTCAGCGGATCAACCTGCGTCATCCTGTTGTTGACCCACAGATTACATGTTATGCAGAACGAACAAAAACAAGTCAACAAAATAAATTAGTGAATTCACCTCATATTTTCTAGTAGCGGATTACAAATCAACCCACATAATCCGTGTTTCACGTTGTGATCTTTAATATTATATTCAAACTTTTGAGATGTTATTTTTATATATAGCATGTTTAGTATTTTTTTTAATAGTAAAAGGCAAAAATAGTTTCCTCTGTATTTCTTACTCCGCTCCACAACGTGTTTTGTTTATACTTTAATATCTTTGATAAATTGGAAAATAATAGTATTTTTAAATCCACACTTAAATAGAATAAAAAAATTAATCGAAAAGGCCAGAAAGGGTTGATTTGTATTTTGAAATTAGAAGTAAAAAGTAGTAGAAGCAACAAATCAAAAAATAGTTGAAGCATTTCCATGAAAATAAAATGATTTGTTTTTGTGAGTAAGAAAGAAAAGAAAAGAAAAAGTATGGTGGGAAGAGAAAGTAGAAGTTGAATTATTGTACGAGAAGAGGAGAGGAGAGGAGGGGTACCATAAGTCAGTGATTAAAGATTGTGCGGCGTACTAGTTGTCCTTCTTCCCTACTGCTCTCACCTTCCATGCGGACATTGCCTCCTACTTTATTCTTTCAACAATCTTCATATCTTTACAACATCTTCTACTAAGGAACATCTATTCAACCTCAACATTTAATTTAATCTCTTTCTAGTTATATTTTAAAATTGATCATCATTATCCTAGATATTCAGTCAATTTTCAAATCATCATCCTCATTTTCAATGAGAAGTAAATAATTTTTTTTATTTTATTTTCACAAATTCAAATCAAAACCATTTTGCCATATAATTATATTCAGTCCATGATCTTACGATTCCTAGGTTTCAGACATGAGACAACAAGATTAATAAGTTCATGAAGTATTTGGTTCGTACTTTGAAGTTCGGCTTTGAAACTATATATGTCATGTATTTGGACTCGATCCATGACTTCACACAATTTGTAAAATGTTTCAGATTACAACGGTTAAAAATAGAGAAAAAAATAATCTTTTATTAAAATGTAAGTCATGTAAAAGAAATGATTTTTTTTGAAAGATTATAAATCAATGGTAAAAATAACATTTTTTCTTCTTAGATATTTATATATTTAATATAAATAAGTTTTGGTGTGTTTCACTTTGAAGTTTTTGGCTTTCATAGTTTTCTTGGAGGTTTAGTTTGATATTTATGGCTCTTGGATGTTTTGCTTACTTCTGTTTGTTGGTAAACATCCGGTTCAATTGTTGGAGAAGGGTTTAGAATGATATTTATTTTGTATTCTTTTGTAAGAATGTGTCTCCTTTAGAGGGATGATGTAATTGTATTTTGATGTGATCATAACTATATCAATCTTGTTATGTCTATGCCACTCTGGTTGATGTTTTGTAGAACCTATAGAATCACCAATTGGGTAGATATTAAGAAGTTTGATTTGAGTTTTTTTATAAAAGTTGAGACATCCCTAAAATATTTCATTTTATTTTATTTATTCTTTGGTCATAAAAATAAAAATTTCCCCTCAAACTTTCTTAACCTCCCTAATCATAACATACCTAAACTAAATCCACACTTTATTATTTATAATATCTTAAATTTAAGCTAAACACATGGAGGATCATGTTTAGCATTTGTAGTTTTGAGGAGATAGTTAATGGAGATTGATAACGTGGAAAAGAAATGGAGGTGGGAACGCATATATGTAGGATATGACGCATCATGCTTTGGTGTGGGTCACACAGAAACTAATGGAATCCATCAAATATTCTACCTTCTCATATGTTGCTCTATCATTCATACCACCTTTTATTTCTTTAATACTAGCAAATTCAATTCTCACTCTTTTTTTTAATGGAAATTTCAAGTTTTAACATATCTTCACCACTAAAATAACTTGGAACGTATTTAACTTATATTTCATTATTTTATATTAGTTCAATCCAAACTTAATAATATACATTCTGAAAAGTTACTTTTTAATTTTCACTTTCCTATCTTTTTTCTATTAAGCATTTTTAATATTATTTTTCTTCTTTCATTAGTTCTATTCTAATCAACTAAAAAAATTGTACAATTTTACCCTTTTTTCACGAAGTATATATCATGAGTGGGTTTGTTGAATTCTAATGTCTTGCCTAAGAAACTGAATCCAGGATTATTTAGAGTAATAACTTATTCATAATTATCTCAATCATCATAAAACACCGTGATCTTTTCAAGAATTTCTTTTTTAATGTATTAATATTTATTTTTAATTTTAATAATTTAAAGAATAGATAAAAATAACTTTACGTCATAACCTAAATGATTATTATAAATTTTAAATATAACTAACACATTCAAGTATATTTCTTTATAATAAAAATTAATTATAAAAACGAGCATTTACCCTTTACAGTGAACACTACAGTATTAGTTTACCCAAATTTGAAACAAACAGGCCTTTAAAGAATTTTTTTTTAAAAAATAAGAGGAGATTATTTTTTTTTAAATGATAATTGACAGACTTAACAATAAAATCAATAGTAAAAAACTTTTGCAGAAGATATTATTGCATTGCCAATCAAATATTATCAAAGAACGCAAAATGTAAATATTTGTTCATTTATTTTGCATGATTAAATCTCTTTCCGCGTTTCAATTTTGAATGTTGATCCTCCATACATTTAGCTATTGTTATCAATAAAGCTTTTAGATTTACAAATTATAACAATAAGTATAAAAACAAATTATATTAAAAGAAAATGGTGTTTTATGGGTTAATAATTATTTCTGAAGGCAACATTTGGCTCAAAGCAGAATATGGATTAATACACCAACAATACATGAAATATTTATCTTCAAAAAATAAAATAAAATATCTATCTTCTGAGGAAAGTAACTTTGTATCGATCATACAATTCGAGACTATGATCGTGTGTAAGATATTTTGAAAATGTATCATGTAAAACTTAACCGCATTAGTTTTGAACAAGTTGCTTAAGTTTGCTTGATTTTTTTTTTATTTTCAGTTTTTGAAGTTTTTTTTTTTTTGAATGATGGATGATAGAAATGGAACAACTATGTACAAGAGACTTGCATAATGTGACGTTGAACCACAAGAGAGATCCACTTAATTTCAAATAATGTTAATTGCAAATGAATTATTTTTCAATCTATTTTAATTTTTTGTGTTATTAAAAGATTAATATGGTTAGTGAAGAGAAAAATAAATATGAAACATATACCTTTAGCATCATATGCATGGTACGACGCCAACATCATTCATTCGATTAAGGGGACAGTACGCAGCATAATGGAAGTGTGCACTCGTCTTTAGTGAAAGAATATAAGTGCATAATACCAGAAAAAAAGTGCAAAGGTTTAATTTACAGTGCCTTTTTAGTTTAAATTAATGCATGAGTTTTAACTAGGATTCAAGTTTTGTAATTACACATTGCCAACTATCACTCTTAAAAACAAAACAATTCAAATATAATGTTTTACGTTACCATTGCTTTTTCAGAAGGGGTTTTATTCACTACTGCAATATTTCATAATATAACATAGGAAACAAACAACTCAGCTTAAAAAAGTAATCGCAAATTAGAGGTTTCAGTTTTCAACATCTGAATTGAACTTAACAAAGTAAATGTATTGTTGATCTAAAAGTTATTAGAAGAATATTTAGATCGTTTAATGACCTAAAGCTCAATCCTGTGCTTTATATATATCCCATGAGTTAAACTTTTACTAGCATATTGTTCTCAAAAACAAATAAAGCGTTTTAACAACATTAAGAAAAAAGAGCAAACCCAAAAATAGAGATGATTAGATGCTACTTTATGAAGAAAGCAGACACTGCACCAGATATCCTGTTAATTAAGAGGATAATTATATGCATTCTGATAAGAAACTAATTAATCTGCTTTCTTTCCATGGCAATATCACCAGCACTGAAAGTGCAACCTACATATGTGCAATATTAATGACATTAATATTCCAAACACATCGTGGAAAAGAAAAAGATGCTTGCCCAAACTCAATACATATGTATGAGATGTATATATATATATATATATATATATATATTATATATTATTTATGTATGACTGAAGAAGAGAAAAGATAAATAGTGTTACCCCAAATGTCCATGAAGTAAAAGCATTGAATGATCCATGGTAGTACACAATGCTCCATCAACGTACAGACATACCTACTGAGCTTTGCAGGTGGTAAGGGGTTCTGCAGTACTGCAAATTCCATAAAGGTAGTAAGAGCACTCAACTCCATCGTTACTGAATATTAAACCTCAAAATGGCACAAGAAAGGATTACAGAGTGCATTACCAGACAGGCCAATGGCATCATTATCTATGCTGTCTCAATCAACCAATGGTCTCAACTGCACTTGATTGAAAACTTCCACAAAAACCTGAGGTACTTCACCATTCATGTTCAACATGACTCAACAGCCACTGGAGTTAATAAAGGTAAATCCAAAAGTGGCTAGTAACTGGGACATGATCTAATTAACTTCTTAAATATTAGAAAACTAATTAGCATGATACCTATTGAGTTAATTAAAAACCTCCTTTGCTCTGAGCGTTGTAGAACAGTTGTGTAGTGGTGAGATCCTCAAGCAATACCTGTAGTATTAGTCATTTATTGCTGCTGCAGCATCATCAAGATTCCCATCGCAAAGGCTAATTGGTTTGGAGTAATAAGGGACCACCTCAAACAAATTAATGCCCCTAAAGCTTGTGAATCTTGATGATGCTCCACCGGCAAACAGTGACTGGTTTCTTTTGTTCATTCACGGCTTCATAATTGAACCCTCTCTGTGCTACCAACATCAAGATCGCTAGGCAGTGAAAAAGGAAAACTTCAAATACGAGGAAGTGGAAAAGGAGGAGAGAATATAACAGCCCTAACCCTAACCCTAAATCTAATCTAACTCAATATATGAGGCAAAAGTAAAGGCAAGAAAAAGAGGGAGAAGCAATATAAGGCATAAAAGGGTGCTCAGTCCCATGTGTATGTGTAGGCCAACATAACAAACACAAGACCCACTTAGTAGTATCATTCATTGATAAGTCTCTATACAAAAGAAAAGCTACCAAAGTACCTACCATCTATAGTGATTAACGTGTAGAAAGCACAGAATTACTGTGGAAAAGTTAAGAAGAAGGCAAAGAGAAAAGAAAAGCAAGAGGCGAAGGAAGAAACACTGAAATGAGAAGAGGAAGGAAGGTAGGTTGAAGAGAAAGAAGTTAACTGAGAAAGAAGAAAGGGTTTAGTGGTGTATATATAGAGAGAGTGGTGAAGTAGGGAAGGAAGTAATAAATGAGGAGGAGATTGGTTGGTGCTTAAGATGTGTGTGTGAGAGAGAGAGAAAGAGAGGGGATGTAACACGTACAACAGTTATACATCGTAATCTTAGGCACCAAATTTACCAAAAACTTAAAACCAGTGTGACCAAGTCCATGGTCCAGAGATGGAAGCGGAATAATAGGTAGGATGTGTGAGATATGGAAAATGAAAACTTACCCAGTAGAGGAACGAGGTGGCGTTTGGGATTGGAGCAAGTGTTTGCGTCCTCTACAAGCGTTTTCAAAGTGGGGGCCGGAATTGACAGCCCCTGCACCCCTTTCTCCTTCCCTAGGGTTTCCTCCTTTTCCCTCATCCCCCTTTTGGACTATTCTTTAGTTTCATTTTCACATTTCTCTTAATAATCTCCTTTTCTCTTAATCACTCTCTTTCACATCATTTATTTCATCTCTCTTCCCTCCAACAAAAAATTCTATTCATCTCTTCTCAACACTCCTCACTTTTCTTACAATCTTCATTACTTCTATCCAGAACTACCAAGGTGGACAATTTCCATCTCCTCTTCCATATATTCTATTACTCATCCTCTAATCTCTACATATTATATATATATATATATATATATATATATATATATTGACAAATAAAAAGTAGTATGCATTATTAAAGCAAAATAATGCACATATATAATGGAAAGAACCCAATTGCATTGGTTTATTTATTAATTATTATACATAAATTTATCTTATAGAGTTTATTCTCAGATTGAAAATTTTGCTTTCACATACATATACTAATTCAGTTAAAATAATTATTCCTTGACTTCATCTTTTATGGTCATTTATTTTTAAGTTAAAAATTCAAGGGGAATTACCAATTAAAACTGTTAAACTTGTAAAAATAAAAATACTGTAACTCTTCAAAATTATTCTTAGAACAACTTAATATAAATAGAAAATGCAGTAGCTCTTTCAAATTAATCTTGAAGCAACTTTTTTTTTAATCAGCAATCTTGACTTATAATTTTTCATCTTTATATATAGAGTTGATAGGTTAGTATGTGTTTAGAGATTGAATCTTTGTAACTGTGTGTCTAGAAAATATGTGTATTTGGGTTTGTGTAATAAATTGAACAGAATGTGGGAAATTTGGTGGGATATTAAGCTGATCTTGCTACCTTTACTTCAAGTAGTAGTTATTTTTACATATTGTAGCTTCTTTTATAAGGGTTGGGAACCCTAATATCTCTTTCATTTAATATCTTTTTTTTAGAAAAAAAATCTCTCAATCAAGATACCATAAACATAAAAACAAAGTATTATACATATATTTATTTATTTATTGAACACACGCACAAGATTTAAAAATCTAATCAAATTATAAGATTGGTTTTTTTTTTTAATTGTAAGAAAATCCAGAAAATCTTTCAAGCGATTAAATCGAATCGTAAAAAAAAAAAAACTTAAGTATATAAATATATTAATTTGACTCTTATTATCTCTTGGACAAGAAGAGGAGCCAAAGTTTGTTTTAGTTTATGCTTTTCCAATCATAGGAAAGGGATCTTAAATCACTCATTTTCAGAATAATGTTAATTGTCCTTTGGTTTTGAGGTGGCACGATTAAAAGTGATAGAACACCCCTAGAGTCTCGTAATAATATATGTTTAGTTTTTATATAGACACTTTATACAAAAACAAAATGAAATGAATATATTGCAAAAAACAAATATTATTGAATATGCATAACATGTTATTCTGTCATAGTCAGTGATCACCGACCATGTTCCCGCGACAAAATAATACTACAGCATCCCTTGTCATGGTAACAGCCATACATATATAACTCTGTTCACCACGGGACTTTTATGTTTACAAATTAAAGTAAGCGCACACAGTTTTAACTATTGTCAAATTAAAATATTTATAAGATTACTATCATTTAGAGTTTAAAGAATTTATATAATGAAATTATGAGATTTATGGATTTATAAGAATTTTAAGGATTATGTTTTAAAGTATATATAATATACGTTATCTGTATTTTTACCATTTTACAAATGGGTTGAATTACTTTTGAAGTGATTTTTATTATATATTGTTTTATTGCTGATAAAAATAATAATTAAATGTCTCTTTAATCACTACAAGAAAATCATGATATAGAAACCAATTTTTAGAGATTAAAATAATTAGTTGCAATAGTAACTAAATTAGATACCATTTTAGAAACTAAATAAAAAATTGGTTGTTAAATTAGTTTCTATTATTGTTTAATAGTTTCTAAATTGGTATCTAATTAGCAACCAAGGTTTTATCTACCAATTATTTAGTTTCTAAAACTTGGTTGCTAATTAGATACTAATTTATAAACTATTTAACAATAATAGAAACTAATTTAGAAACCAATTTTTTTGTTAGTTTTTAAAATTGTCTCTAATTTAGTTACTATTGGAACTAATTATTTTGGTCTCTAAAAATTGGTTTCTATTTCATGATTTTCTTGTAGTGAATTATTATTTTACTCTTTGAAATTATGCAATCAATGTGCATTTTAGTGATAGAATTGATAATATTATGATAAATCATTCCATATACAAATAACATTATTTGATATTAGGCTACTTATTAAACATTTAACTAAAGAAACACATAGTATTTTTTTAAGTAACGGATACTCTAACCATTTTACAAAATACTATACTAAATACTATACTGAGACTATATTGCATCTATATATTATAATAAATGATGACTCTTTCATTTTAAACATAATTAGAAGTGTCGTTCCTCACTCTCTATCTTGTATGATGTATAATCTAATAACATATTATTTCAAAATTTGGCCAAACTTAACAGATTAAATTTCCCATTAGCTAGCTCCGGATTGAATTTGTAAGTAGGTCAATTTGTCTGGAGGTGGTGATATCTAACTTGTAAGCTTCGAGGCTCGGTTCATTTGTCAGATTGTTTGACTTTTGGTTTACCCAAGTGATGGGTGTGGGATTAGTTATGCTTTACAATACATTTTGAACTTCATATTTGTTTTGCACTCCAAACATTTTTGTTCTCTTCTAGCAAACGATCTGGTATCCCAAATTGCAGGTCTTTGGCATCTTGCAACTTATACCGAGGATAACACACAACAAATAACCCAAGATAGAGGGCTCTTTGTCCCTCTTCTTACCATTAGTTTAGAGAATTTTTTTGAAATTTTACCATGCTAAAAGAAACCATTGCACACTTTCAATATTTCATTATTACCTGAAATTAAGATAACCAAAATAGAGTATATTCCACTACAAGAAAATCATTAAATATAAACTAATTTAAAGACAAAAAGTAATTAGTTACTATATCAAGTAAATTAAATACTATTTTAGAGACTAACAAAATTATTGGTACTAAAATAGTTTCTATTATTAATAAATAGTTTATAAATTGGTATCTAATTAGTTACCAAAGTTTTAGCTATACTAACTAATTAGATTTTAAAGTTGATAGCTAAAATTTTGTTGACATTATTCCAAGTTCCTCTCTCCACTTCACTTCATGTGCATAAGACTTTCATTTTTGTATGCTACTTATACATGTCCTTGGACAAATGCACCAATGTAAGTAGGAAAAGTTTGATATTCTTACCGTATTTGTAATCCATGCCGAAGATTTTAGTTATAAATTTGCAAAATTTTCATCCCATCAACTATTGCAGTCCTATGTATGACATTATTTCTACGTTTTTATACTCCTCTCATTATAGTCATCCACATGGTTTTTCAAATTTTATTTCCATATTTTCTTAGACATAATATATTGAATTGATAAAATTATTTACTACACTATTTGGGACATATATGATATTTACCCACTTTGTCACATAAATTACATGTCATTGTACCTATCTTGCATTAAAAAAGAGGCGATTTATACTTTTTATATGATTATTACATAACACACATTTATTATTAATTATCTGCGTTCGCCTTCTTAATAGATTATCTGTAGTTTCAATCCTATTCAAACCCGTTCTTCAGAAAAAATGTTTTACATTTGGAATAGAATTAGTTTTTCATATTGTTTTAAAGAACTTTTATTTTTCTCCACTTGCATTTGCACTGTGTTGCAGTACAATTTCCACTTGCATTTGCACTTTTATTTTCATAACATGCAATTTTAATTGTATGACTCGTTTTTCTTTACTTTCAATTTCCACTTGTCTTTTCCAACTCAACTGTCATTATTAAAAGATTTGACTTTGGTATTTCCAAATCAAATTAATTCCTTCTCCGATATTATTAATAATTTTTTAATTTTTAAAATAATATTTATTTTAATTAATATAAAAACTACTTATTTTTTATTTTTAAAATTTGTTTCTATTTAATAATTTTTTTAGTAATCTTTATTTATTTGTTTGTTTAGTATTATATACGGTTGTTCTCGTACGTAAAGATACAAATTTTAAATCAATCATTTATTTTATTTCTTTTATGTTGATAAAACTTGAGATTGAGATAAGAGATTTAATTCGCATTGATGTCTAAAAAATCTTTTTAAAAAAACCTATATATAGTAAGTTTAGTTGAATCGTATGAAGTTGGAGTCATTGCTTTAAAAATATCATAAGCGCATTGATTTAAAAATGTCTTAAGTTGTACGAATTGAAACAGCATAAACAAAAAAAATTCTTTAAACTTCATTCAGATAAATCCGATTTGGACATAAGAGAGGATCAAATAATGGCTACATGTTTTACTATGCTAGAAGAGATGCTTGAAAACTGTGTATATGTGGATTACATAACAGAGTTCATTTTATACAAACTAATAACCAAAAAAATTATGGTTTATCAAAAAATAAATTAATTAATCAATAACTCCAAACAAACCTCTAACAAAATATCGTCACCCAAAACATTTACCAAAAGTAATTGCATTATATATATATATATATATATATATATATATATATATATATATATATATATATATATATATATATATATTATTTAAATTTTCATTTTAATAATATTTTTCTTTATATTTTTTTTTTATACT
>Ga0123342_1008283_pt1 | contig 13201 bp, 4 predicted proteins | sample Turbeawhitnodule_FD_89960 | JGI IMG/M metagenome (GOLD analysis project Ga0123342, IMG submission 89960) | Root nodule microbial communities of legume samples collected from Mexico - Turtle bean Mexico white nodule | ecosystem: Host-associated > Plants > Roots > Nodule | place: Mexico: Nepantla...
ATCATCACAATTTTTAACACATTTTTTCTGTACCAAAAATATACATATTTAGCCACATACATATTGACAACATTATATATATATATATATATATATATATATATATATATATGATTCTTAACTCATCGTTTCTTCCTAATTAATTAGGTTAAATCTATGTATAGTAATAGTTTCATAGTTAACAAACATACCATTTTAAATTTTCCAAAACTTTATACAAAATTAGTTCTGATACACACCAAAACCGAAAAAAACTACAAAATTACATGCCATGATCCCACAAACCTACCATTTTAGTATTAAAAAGAGGTAATTGCATGTTTAATCACCACTTTTTTTTTTAAAATAAAAGCTTTCATGTTAGGTATCACTATGCAACTTAAGATCTCAGCTAGACTGACACCTCAAGTTACAACAATCATTTACCATCACATGAAAAAGTATTATTGAACAAAAGAAAAAAAGAAAGAAAATACAAAAATACGGGGATTAGACCAAAATCCATATGTTAACAAAAACGATACATAGGTAGACTATACCTATTCATAAATAATTCTAAGAATAGACAAGGTGGAAGACTATTATACTAAAGAAAAAGCTCTCTATGAAAAAAATCATAAATTAGTCAATTTATCACCAGTTTTTTTTTTCTTTCTAAAAACTAGTAATTTTGATATGTCATTTGGCCAGTAAAAATGTTAACATGTCACTTCGTGATAATAAATATTTAAATCTTATATTAATTCACTACTAAAAAGTTCAAAAGAAAAAGTTTAGAGAAAAAAAATAAGTAGTTGTTATATTTATTAAATTATATATTATTTTAGACACTAAAAAATTGATATTTAAATTAAAATTTATTTTTATAAATAATTTTTAAATTATTATTTAATTAGATATCAAAGTTTTAATTATTAATTATCTATATTCTAAAGTTGGTAGCTAAATAAATACAGATTTATAAATTATTTATCAATAATAGAAATTAACTTAGATATCAATAAATTTTGTTAATTTCTAAAATAATATTTAATTTAATCAATATAACAATTAATTATTTTTAGTGTCTAAAATTAGTTTTGATTTAATAATTTTTTTATAGTGATTATGCTAAACAAAAATAAGTAACTAATACTTTAAATTCATATCTAATTCAACCTTATAAAACTAAGTGAAGTTTAGATTCTATTTATATATATGATTAGTTTAATCTTTAGTCGATGAGAGATCTGATATCGAATATTTTGGAGCGGTTTTAAAGGCGGAGAAAGAGATTGCGAAGGCAAGAATGGATGTTGCTAGAGAGATAAGGTTGGCAAAACAAGCTGAAGCAGAAATGGATCTTCATGTGGCAAATGCAGGAAAAAGGGTTGATCATGAAATATCCAAACACACTGCTAATAACCCTAATCTGGTTGAAGAAGCCAATCTCATGGAGGACACTTCAAAGGGAGCACAAACAACAAATGTTCCCACTTACAGAAACTAACTCAAATTCATGTATATATATTACATGCTTTATACATTAAGACAAATATGAACAAAAATAAGTCTCCAATTAATGTATACATGAAAAAACCTTTTTTAATCTTATCACTTATCACTCTCATGTATATATATTTCTAATTCCTTTTTCACTCATAGATCAATTGTTAGCAAAAAAAATATTATCATTGGTGGGAAATTAATTATTTTTTTTAAAAAAATATTAATAAGAAATAACCGCACTCTTATCTCTTCGATTTACAAGTGCGTGCTGATCAAATGCGGCTATACAGCCGCCCTTATAAATTTTAAATAGCCGCATTCGTTTTGTCTTTGTGCACTAGTGTTGTTACTAATTTTAAAGATAGGAAAATAATTATAAATATTATTTGAGACTAAAAAATATTGATATGTAAAATAGTTTCTATTATTAATAAATATTTTTTAAATTTATATTTAATTAACTATCAAAATTTTAATTACCAATATCAGTTTAAAAAATATTTATTGATGATAAAAACTATTATAGATAATAATTTTTTGAGTTTCTAAAAGTATTCAATTTGGTTAATATTGTAATTAACTTATTTTTTTTTATCTAAAGTTAGTTTTTAATGATTTTTTTAACGAGTGTAAATCACTTAAACTATATATTAATCTTATATAATATATGCTTAAATAAGTTTTAGGTCCATATATATTATTCAAAAAGTATCTAATAAATTATTCTAATAAAATTTTGATTTTAATAGATAAAAGAATATTAATTTATATTTTTTCATAATTGAAATATTTTAAATTTGTTCTTTTGGTCCTTTAACCTGTCTTTTATCACAACAACCACATGTGTTTCATGTGTATATCATTACATGTAATAAAATAACTTAGTGCATATTATTTTAATAACATGTGTATATCATATCATTTTCATGTGTATTTCATTGTGTGCTACGTGTTCTACTAACAGTCACATAAACAACAAAACTGACATAAATAACCCAAAAGAATTAAATTAAAATATTTCGTTTATTTACCTCAAAACAAAAGTATTAAGTATTCAAAGCAAAAAAATAAAAATAATCCTATATCAAGGACTTAAAATTTATTCAAATATAAATAAAGAAAATGGGGAATATAAAAAGATTTATACGACTTTGTCGTTATATAAACTAAGATTTATAGTCTGTAGCTAGAAACGTTGCTAGAAGAATTGAAACAATAATATAAGAAATTAGTACAATTGTGTGTGGCTGATAAAAAAAACAAGTACAATTGTTTGTTAACAATAAGAATTGAATCAATAATATAAGAAACTAGTACAATTGTTTGTTAACAACTATAAAAATATGTCAAAAAAATTTAATATTTTATGATAGAAACAAATGCACAAATAAAGTTTCATTTTCTCAACCATTAAGCCAAAGTTAAATTAAAATTTGTACATTATTGCACTTAAGATCAAGGGATAGATGTTTTATCGTGTCAGTTAGATTTTGTTTGTTTAAAAGGTTTCACAGATGAATTATGTATATTCATGGTTTGGATCAAAGAATGTGCATGGAAGTGAGGAGAGTGAATATGTGTGAAAAGTGATTTATCTTTTGTCTTCATATGTAAAGATCGGATGAAGAAGTCATGTAGGATAGCGGTATTTTCCCGTTTTATCCTTGTGTTTTGGCTTTAGGGACCAGATTTAGGTCTTGGTGATTTTGAGCCATTGGATGAGAGAGAGTGATGACGATTCTTTCCATGGTTCGACAAGGTTAAATAATTCGTATTTTTTTGAAAATAATTATTCAACAAAGGTATCGAAATAACTCAAATCTACACAAAAATACCTCATATTTCATTATTTAAATATTTTTAAATATAAGGATAAATTTGTAAATTTACATTTTACATTTTTTAAAAATAAAAAAATCTCTCAACTCCATCACATAACTCACAAATTTCAATATAAACTTTCTTCACCAATTCACTGTAATATAACATCACTCACACTTTCCTATCAGATTCTCACACATCCCCTCTCTAAACCAAACACACTGTTACACAAATAAAGTTTAAAAAATTGAGAGATTTGATGAAAAAACGAAGAGAATTAAAATTCTGGATTAAAGAAGAATGTTGTATAATAATAAAAAATTAAAATTAAATAACTCTATTAAGATGTAAACATAAGATACATTTAAATAATTCCAAAAAATAATTGTAGTAAGTGTATCCTTTAATAAGTGAATGAGAACCACTTGTTCTCCATCAATTATATTTGTGTGGGTCTTGCTTAGTTATAAATGACAAAAATGAAATAATGCCAATTTTCATATATATGTACATCACAATAACTCAAGTGGGTTGTTGATGTTACTTGATAATGACACAAACGTCCATTATTGTCGAAATTTAGAAAGGAATGCACTATTTATTACTAAATTCCAAACAGAGATATAGAAAACTTGGTCAATAAAATCCATACAGAAAAGGAAATCACACCTAATAACACGAATACATAAAAAAAACAACTAAAGAAAAAAAGTTGATTAAAGGTCATGAAAATAACTACTAAACTTTTTTATACAGTTAAAATAGATTATCCACTTTAATCACATTTTTCCCTTTCAAATTTTTTATTCTTCTTTTCCTCTCTACATTTGTTGAACTTTCAAACTTTACATTAGTTAATTCCTTTATTTTATCATCCCTAACACGAGTTATTTTGACTAATTCACCAAAAACGTGTATAAGAAAAAATATTTATTTATTAATAAATTATATGCTGTTGTGATCCTCCTGAGTTATATGATTAATTATTTGGATAAATCTCGCATTTTAAAGACAAGAACGAAATTAGTTAAGAAGTCGTACTCAATATCAGATTAATATATAAATTAATAAAAAAATTATATTAATTCATTTTTATTAGCGTGAGGATTAATTTATCATTTTGAATATATTGATCATCGTGTCAAGGTACATATTTAATAATATTTATCACATTCAACCAGCTTATAATAAACACTAACTTGAGTGTTGATGAAAACCTTTTACAAATACCATAACTATTTGTAATCGAACGATAACTATTTGTAATAGGATAAGATACCAAATTTTGATTTAGATAGAAAGAGAGTGATACTCATTTTCAAATTCATGGTATATGGTGGGTTGATAAGTCTCCATCCATATTTTTATGAATTAGTTCCATCACCTAATTGTAGGGATATCGTGTGCGGAAGCGTGATAATAGATAAATAGCCCAAAACAAATTCTCTCTATATGGGTTAAACACTTACACCCAAGAGCAGAAATAGAGAGTATAGGAAGAGAGAGAGAGAGGAAGCAAGTGTAAGTGTGTGTTGCTGTTTGTTGTGTATTACATTGCTTGAAGGGAGCCACTATATATAGTGGTTCTAGGAGACAACAATAATAAATACAATTAATGGTAATTAACCTTTCTTTGATGACAATTAACCTCCCATTGATTACAATTGATTGTGCCAAGTAACCTCCCAATTATGACAAGAAAACGGAAAGGTGAGTCATAAACCCACACTAATAAATTAACTTCACTTTATTCAATAAATTATTTTTGCATCAAACTTGTTTTTTTGGTGAACGGAATTGTCTAGACTCATCACAAACAACTCTCTCTATGAACCAATAATCACACATATTCTATTCAACTTTATGTAAGAAACATCATGGAAAAGGAGGGAGGATGATGGAACATTCATTTGGTTTCTTAAAAATAGATTAAAAGAAGTTATATTTTGATACTTCATATTATATGATATTAAATAACTACTTTTATGTTACATAAAATTGTTAAATAAAAATTAATTTTAGAAAAAAACTAGTTGTTATATTAACAAAATTAAATAATATTTTAGAGACTAAAAGAATTATTGACATCTAAATTAGTTTATTATTGGTAAATAATTTACAAATTAGTGTCTAATTAGATACCAAAATTTTAGATACTAACTTTAAAATCTAAATAATTGGTAGCTAAAAGTTAGGAAACTAATTTAGATACCAATAATTATTATAGTCTCTAAAATAATATCTAATTTAGTCACTATAGAAACTAATAATTTTTTGTCTCTAAAATTATTTTTTATTTAATATTTTTTACTAGTGATATATCACCTAAATAAAATAACTAATATTTATCTATCTTAAAAGATTACAATTTTGGAACTAAAATCAGAATTCATATATTTTGTAAGAAGAAAAGAAAGTGATTTTAAATTTTATAGATGAAAAACAGTGATATTTTATAATAGAATCAAAAACCAAAACTCATAAATTTCATAGCAATTAAATTTAAAAACATATTGAAGTCCACTAATGATATAAATTTCTTGATGGGTATTGTTTTATAAATTAAGAAAAAGAAACGAAAATCTACTCATAAATTCAAATAAATTTATATATAAGTCGAGAATTATACTTTGAAAACATAATAATTTTTTTTATAAAATTTGAATTTTAATTTTCATACTTTTTTCTTCTAAAAAAATTACAGAGAGATAATTTACTGACTGATTTTTTTTTTCCTAAAATGATTATGCAATGCAATGAATTTTAAAACATAATTAGTAATATAGTTAAAAGATCTAATAAATAAGGTGATAGCTACCCTTATAATAAAGTTATTTAAATTTGTATGGAAAAAAGAAAAAAAGTTTAATTACTTTTAGCAAGTGGCAGACCAACAAAAATAAACATCTCAGTGAAGGTCCACCTAATGCAGCGGCAATAGTGCAGCAAGACCAAAAAAAGAGTCTTAATAATATATTATAAACTTAATTATATATTTTAAAACTTTAAATTTGAATTATATCTTAAAATTTAAATTAATCTTTGTAATCTCCATAACTTTAAAAAATGTTTGTTTCAAATACTGCCAAATATATATTTCACTAACTCTATTTTCATTATGCATTCTAAAATTTTGTTTAAATTCTTAAATATTATTAAAATCAAAAGTTTTTGCTATTTTAAAGAACTATTTTTTTTTCTAAATCTGTAGGACAAAAATAGGATCTGTTTTTAAACGAGATTGCAACTAAAAGAACAATTATCTTTCTCCTAGATCGTTGATCTTCTACTACTTCCTTCCTTCTCAAGATAGCTTTACAGCTTTTCCTTCGTACACTCTGATGCTTAAGTGAGATATCGGTGTTCGGTGCTCGATGAAATTAATGCGAGGTGATTATGTTCCTTATTATTGAAATTTATAATTATTTATATAATTATCATAGACTCTCTATTATTGGACCGGATTAAGATTTTAAATCATGACTAATAATATATTATCTAATACTTAATCATTATTTTATTTATTAATCTTATATTAACTTTAATAATTTCGGTGATGAAAACATATATAGAGTACAAGTTGGTTTTGGATTCTCGTGGCATAATAAGAACATGTAATGTGTGAATTGTCAAACTCTACAATACTATAAGTTACTTGGTGAAGACTTCAACTTTTGCTTCAAATTTCCAAGTCTCACACACATTTTCGTGGAGAATTCCTCGAACTTTCACATTTTTCTGATCCATTCATTTTTTATCCCACTTTTTCAGAAAAAAGCTTCAAAACAAACAATTATTCCCATTATATAAGAGCAGCCACATAACACTTTCCAATTCCAAACACACCCTTAGAAAAAAAACATGGTGCATGAAAAGAAACTAGTTGATGAAGTCTCCGGTTGGCTCAAAATCTATGATGACGGTTCAGTAGACCGGACCTGGACCGGACCGCCACAATTTAAATTTTTGTCCGATCCGGTTCTTCCCCACCAACAATTTGTCGATGGTGTTGCTGTTCGCGATACCACCATTTCTCTAGGTGATCATGACCTCCGTGTTCGATTATACTTGCCGGAAGTTAAGTCGGAGAATAAGAAAAAACTACCCATTATTCTTCATTTTCACGGTGGTGGGTTTTGCATCAGTGAACCGGACTGGTTCATGTACTACCACTTTTACGGTCGAGTTGCTCTAGCGGCTCAGGCCATTGTGGTTTCCCCTTTCCTCCGCCGTGCTCCGGAGCACCGTCTCCCGGCCGCCATTGACGACGCCTTTGACACCCTCCTCTGGCTCCAAGCCGTGGCCCAGTCCGGTTCGCAAGAACCGTGGCTCGAGCAACACGGGGACTTCAACCGGGTTTTTCTCATAGGGGACAGTTCTGGCGGGAACGTGGTGCATGAGGTGGCTTCGAGGGCCGGTTCGGTCGAGCTGAGGCCGGTTCGGGTTGCAGGAGCGATCCCGGTTCACCCCGGGTATGTCCGGTCCGAGCGGAGCCGGTCCGAGCTGGAAATGCCGCAATCACCCTTTTTAACGTTGGACATGCTCGACAAGTTCTTGGAATTGGCACTGCCGGTCGGGGCGACGAAGGACCACCCCATAACGTGCCCGATGGGCGAGGCGGCGCCGCCGCTTGAAGGGCTGAAACTGCCGGCGGTGCTGCTGTGCGTGGCGGAGATGGACTTGATACGAGACACGGAGATGGAGTACTATGAGGCATTGAAGAAAGGCAACAAGGACGTGGAAGTTTATTTCAGCAATGGCATGACTCATAGTTTTTATCTGAACAAGGTTGGTGTGGATATGGACCCTAATGTTCGTGCACAAACCGATGCTCTCCTCACCAAGTTCAAGGACTTCATTCAGAAGCACTGAATGAATCCAAGAAACTGAATCGTTTTAAACCCTAAATCCTAAACTTTACGTTTGAGTTTGAGATCTTTCAGAACTGTGTTAAGATTAAAATAACCGTCGTTTTTCATATTTTCTACGTCAGTTCGAATTGAATATCTTTCAAAAATCTTCTAAAACTGTTGTGTTAAGATTAAAATAACCGTTATTTTTCATCTTTTCTACATCAGTAAAATAAGAAAACATTGTGACCCTAATCAAAGTTCTATAAGCTATAAATGAAAAAAAATTGTTAGCTAAAAACAATTGGTTTAGACAATACCCATTAGAAGATTTATTTAGATGGTTTCTTAGATAATTTCCATTAAATAGTCTCTTAGATAATATTTATTGTTAATTAGTCTGTTAGACGAACATATTAAATAATTTAAACTTCTAATTTATTTAAACCATCATTTAATTGTTGGAGATTCTACATCGATTATAAATAAATTTTTTATAGTATATAATAAGTGCAAATTTTATCTTATAAACTAGTTTTATACGATTAACCTAACTTTAAAATTCACTTTAAAATTTTAAACTTATAACATAGTATCAAAACCATTTAAAATTTATTCTATGGATAATTTATTACACTTATAAAATCAACTCATTTTCATCCAAATTGCACTTTGTTACATGGTGGTTGAAGTCTCCATCCATATTTATACGAATGAGTTGGAGCACCTAATAAATTGACTTTGCATCAAACTTGTGAATGATTTCTTTCTTTGTCGTCAACGGAATTGTATGGACTCATCATCACAAACAATTCTGTCCATTCATAGAAACCAATAATCACACATATTCTATTCAACTTTTATGATACTAATTAACTACTTTTATGTTACATAAAGAAGTTAAATAACTATTGTGACTAACTTATCTATAATATAAAGTTGATACATATCACCTAATTAATAAAATAACTAATATTTATATATCTTAAGATTACAATTTTGGAACTAAAATCAAAATTAATATATTTTATAAGAAGAAGAAAAAGTGATTTTAAATTTTATATGAAAAACAATGATCGTTTATTATAGAAACAAAAACCAAAACAAAATAAACATCTCAGTGAAGTCTAGACAATGCAGCGGCAATAGTGCAGCAAGACAAAAAAAAGAGTCTTAATAATATATTATAAACTTAAATATATTTTAATACTTTAAATTTGAATTATTTGTTAAAATTCAAATTAATCTTTGTAATCTCCATAATTTGAAAAATGCTTGTTTTAGTGTGTTTGTTTCAAATACTGCCAAATATATATATTTCACTAACTCTACTTTGACTATGCCTTCTAAAGATGGAAGTTTTGTCCTTCATTTTGTTTTTTTTTTAATATTTAGGTTCAATTATATTTTTAGTTTTTGAAATTTAGAAAAAATAATTTTTAGTATTTAATCTCTCAAATTTAGTAAAATATAGTTTAAGTACTTAAATGTTAAATTTGAGAGAATAAACATACTTATAGGTTATGATATTTTGACACCTTGCTCATCCTAAATCCACAATAAATATTAATATTTATAATAAAAAAATTAAAAAACGAAAAAATTTCCTTAATAAAAATACAAACTAAATACAAAATATTTTGAAATTATAATTTTTTATAAATGATTAAAATATTAATATTTATTGGGGGTGTAGGATGGAGTATGAGTGTCAAATAAATATTTTTGAAAAAAAGTTTATGAGTTTGCTTTTTATTTCCTTGGAATATGCGAAGAGTCTTTATTCAAAATCTTGCAACCTTAATCAAAGAATTTTGTGAGTTTTGAAAGTTTTTGTTTGGATTAAAGATTGTGTTCTTGATGATACGAAGCTTATCAATATATAATGTTGGTTCGAATTGAAATATTAAATTTAAGTAAAATAAAATAACTTTATTGAAAGTAGTTTGTATTAATTATTATAAGTTTATTATTAAAATACAAATAAATACATTATATATATATATTATCATTTACACTTTAGTCTATATATACTACATATAATTATGATCTCATGATGATTTACGTATACATGAAGTAAAATTAAGGAATAAAATATATTATATCAGCAAAAAGTCCACAAATGTAGTAAATTCATGGTATGGAAGCATACATTGGTATATTACCAGTTCACTCATCTTTGACTTAATCAATATTCATCAATTTTTCCATGCCTTAATCCATAGTTAAATTTTTCACCAAGCTTTGACCATTCATCTCTGATATTTGACTGAATTTTCTTGGCCAATTCATGTTCATCTCTCAAGTGTGGCACTTGTTCCCTCAACTCATCTCTTTGAGCTTTCAAAATCTTTGCTTCCCCAAACACTTCTCTCTTTCTTTGAGTAGCCATGTTCTTAGCTGCTTGTGAAGCAGAGATGTTAGCTTTAACACCATTTATTTGCTCTTCTAGCTCCCTCTTTCTTTCTTCCAAATAGGCCAACTCATTGCACAACTCATTTTCCATGCACACCACTTCCTTGAAGTGTGTCTTGTTAGCTTCAAGACACTTTTCTAGTTCATCAGCTTTCAACAACTTTGCCGTGGTGGACTCTATTTTCTTGCTCTCACATGTGTAATCCCTACTCCAATCAGTGAACTGTCTTGAAACTTGTATTATCAATGATCTTATTTCCACTGATATTCCATCTTCTGCTGGTAAATTTGTGAGGTACTCTAAGGTATCTTTCATTGTACTGTATTCTTCAGGGCCCAACAGAGCAGAAAACTGTTTGGTGACACAGTCTTGAAGTGTCTTCAATGCTTTCTTTGTCTCTTCACTTGGCCTTTTGTTGGCCAATTCAGAAACCACTATGAAGTCATTGTTAAGTGACACCACAGAGATCTCATCATCCAGAACAGCATAAAATGCCTCCATGTCTCCATCATCTATAGTCAACAAGCTGGTTTGATTTTCCAAGAACTCAACTGTTGTTGGCAGCACCATGGTGGATCTGTTACTGTTTTGAGGTGTCTGTGTAAAGCTTGTGACTTGGGATTGTGGTTGAGCTTTCACTAGATGATCAGAAACTAGCATGTTTGATCCAGAAGCTACAAGAACAAGAGAAATTTAAAGGAGTTGTTGAGAAAAAGCAATGAAGTGAAGTTTTTATTCATGTTTTTGAAGGAATCATGGCATATCATTCCACATTGCATATTGAATTGAAGCAATCTGTCTACTACAAACCAACAAGTTTGTTTTGTACTATAAATTTGATTTTAGATTACCCATAGCATGCTTTGTCAATTGGTTAGAATATTAAAATGGAGCTGGATCAACAAACTACCTAAGTAAATGGACACATGATTTGAAGATAATAACATGAACACTATTGCATGGAAATAATGCATATCCATGTAGATCTCAGGCTTACCCTTGACACCACCAATATCTTCATGAGGCAATGATAACATTGAATCTTTGGTAACACCATTCAATGTCTTTTCATGCAATAAATTCTTATCTTGGTTCTGATCAGTTCCAGTGTGGCATGCAGCTATATCAGGTGTCTCACAACCCTCCAAGTTATTGAAAATGTAGCAGTTATCATCTACTCTTCTGCAATATTGGGAATCTTGTGTTGACCTGATGCTTTTTTCACTCTCTGAATCTAAATCTGCATCAGGATCTGTAAGTAGTATGTCCTCCATGTTAGCTTCTTGCTTACACACATGAACTCCACACCAACTCACACTCACATTTGATGCTCCACTTATCTTCTCACATGAAATCTCAACCTGATTCCAGCCATCCATCAGATATAAATCAAGACTAGGCAAGTGGATGGATGAATGCGTTCTCAAGTCATAGAGCCACACATGATCTGCCACCATATCTGAAAAGCTTCTTGGAATTTCCAATTCATAAACTTCCTCACCATTTATATAAAATCGAATTTCACAGTTAAAAATCTTCTTCATCTCACTCTCAACCTCAAGAACAAAACATATGATAATAGCTGGAAACTTTTCACGTACCCAAAATGTCATATATTCTCCTTTGGTGACATGGTCAAACCATGCTGGAACCCTTGTTCCAGGCACCATAACCTGTAACTCCCATCCCTCAAAAGTTTCCTACACAAGAAAGTTCAAGTAAAAATGGTTGGTGACTAAAGAGCAGGGAGATTTAAGAAAGAAGATGCAAACCTTGTTCAATAATAAATTGGATGACTCTGCAGTCAATGATGTGCAATTTCTTGCATTAATGTATTGCATGTTAGGAGGAAATGCTGGAATTTCTTGGAGTTTCTTACAGTTGTCCAAGTGAAGTAATTCCAAGCAAGGACATTCTTGGATGCAGCTTGGAAGAGATACAAAATTATTTTCTGAGAGTACTACTGATGCTAATTTTGGGAAACTATTGAAAATTATGGGAAGATCTTCATCTACAAGGCCACAGTTTTCTAGATTCAGTGACTGAATGTTACCAAAGGTAAGGGTAGGTTCTCCCATATTTGTCAACTTTGTCAAAAAGTTTCTAAGTTGTGGACAGCCATCCATATCAAGGTTTGTAAGACTTTGAAGCATATCAAAATTGTGAGGAAGTTCCTTGAGGCTTAAGCAAGATGTCATGCTAAATTCTTGAAGACCTGAAAGGTTTCCAATGGAAGGAGGCAACTCTTTTATACCAGTGCCTTCTATAGAAAGGGACATGAGGTTATCCATTTTCCCCAAAATAGCAGGAAAATTTTGAAGGCTTGAGCACCAATTAAGGATAAGACTTCTCAATGATGTCAACCTAATGGCACTTGGAAAAACCTTAAGCTTGGTGCATCCATAAGCCCTGAACTCAACAAGTTTCTCAAGGAATCCAACAGATTCATGAAGTTCTTCTAAATTTGTACAATAGTCAAGATTTAGTTCTGTCAAATTAGGGACTCTTGAAATTTCAGGTAGTTTTGTCAACAATTCACAGGAACTCAAGTCCATAGAAGTCAAGGAATCCAAATACTGCAAAGAAAATGCTAGTTTAGCATAATTGCAAGTTATGTGAAGAAAGA
>Ga0123342_1008284_pt1 | contig 13200 bp, 10 predicted proteins | sample Turbeawhitnodule_FD_89960 | JGI IMG/M metagenome (GOLD analysis project Ga0123342, IMG submission 89960) | Root nodule microbial communities of legume samples collected from Mexico - Turtle bean Mexico white nodule | ecosystem: Host-associated > Plants > Roots > Nodule | place: Mexico: Nepantla...
AATACCTCCACAAGTGGCAAGACCTGGATAGCCCTAGCAGCCCCATCAGTGCAGACCAAAATTTATGTTGTTTATATACTTCACATTTTTTAACTATCGGTACTGACCAATTATGTAATGAATTTTCTATTTCTGCTATTTGCAAATTTATTTCATTTTTATTTTCTTGATTAGAAGATGAAGCTTCTTGTTGCGGAGTTCTTATTACAACCTGTTTATCTTTATTTTTTAATCATAAATCATTTAAGGACCTAAGAAAATTTGGTATTCTACTTCTTTCTCTAGTTTCCATGTCACGGAACCCCCTATGAGATTTCTGGAAGAGCGCTCCCAAACTACTGATAAGTCTCTTGCCTAGACATTAATTAGTACCTTAACTACCATGAAATTTTTTATGGTTCTCATACTATGCATGAGCATGTCATTGAGATGACAAATATTGCAACAAGATTTAAATATCTTGGAATGACAATGGATAAAGTTTTTCTTGTGCAGTTCATCTTGAACTCAATATTGTCTAAGTATGGTTCTTTTCAAATGAACTATAATACCATGAAAGGTAAATGCAATGTGAAAGAATTGTGTAGTATGTTAGTTCATGAAGAGATCAGGCTTAAGAATCAAGTAAACCACTTCATTCATTATGTGAATAATTAGGGAGTTGGAAAGAAAGTTCGTAAGCAACAGGGAAAGGCTAAATGATCATTAAAGAGTAATGAATCCTCTACTAAAATCTAGAAGAAAAATGACAAATGTCATTTATGTGGGAAATTTGGACCTTTCCAGAAGAACTGCCATAAATGTAAAGCTTGGTTCAGAAAGAAATGTGGGCATAATGCTTATGTATGTTTTGAATCAAATTTAATTAAAGTTCCACATAAAACTTGGTGGATTGATTTTGGATGTACAACTCATGTTTTTAATATGATGCAATGATTCCTTTCAACCTGCATGAGAAGTTTGTCTTCATGGGGTAATAGAGTGAAAGTTCCAGTAGAAGCTGTTAGGACTTATCGTTTAATCCTTGACACTAGATTTTATTTAGACTTGTTTGATATTTAATATGTACCTAGTATTTCTAGGAATTTAGTTTCTTTGTCTAAACTTGATGTTGTTGGATACTCTTTTAACTTTAAGAATGATTGTTTCAATTTGTATAAGCATACTTGTATTGCTAGATTTGGTACACTTTATGATGGTTTATATAAATTAAATCTTGATAATTTATATGATGAAACTCTTATGACCTTGCATCATAATTTTGGCATTAAATGTAGTTTAGTGAATAAGTGTTCTGCTTACTTATGGCATAAGCGTTTGGGACACATTTCCAGAGAAAGGATGCAAAGATCGGTAAAGAATGAAATGCTTCTGAATTTAGACTTTACTGATCTAAATGTATGTGTGAATTGTATTAAAGGCAAACAAACAAAAAACACACACAAAGAAAGGAGCCACAAGAAGCACTCAACTTCTTGAAATTGTACACACAGATATATGTGGACCTTTTTATGTAAATTCCTTCAATAAAGAAAGGTATTTTATCACCTTTATTGATGATTTTTCATGTTGTGGTTATGTATATTTACTACATGAGAAATCTCAAGTAGTGAATGTCTTGGAAATTTATATAAATGAAGTGGAAAGACAATTAGATAGAAAGGTGAAAATTGTTAGGTCAGATAGAGTTGGTGAATATTATGGAAAGTATGATGAAAGTGGAGAACACCCTGGTCCATTTGCTAAGTTCCTTGAGAAATGAAGTATTTGTACTTAATACACAATGCCAAGTACACCACAACAAAATGGTGTGTCAGAAAGGTGTGAGCATGTTGAGTAATTCATTTTACTTGTATCACTGTGGATGTATGCTTTAAAAACTATCATGTATTTGTTGAACAAGGCAGTTCAAAATACACCTTTTGAATTGTGGACAGGCAAGAAACCCAGTTTGAGACACCTGCATGTTTGGGATTGTCAAGCCAAAATTATAATATATAATATGCAAGGAAAGAAATTGGATGCAAGAACAATCAATGGATATTTCATTGCTTATTCAGAAAAGTCAAAAAGGTATATATTTTATTGTCCTTCCCATAGTACAAGAATTGTTGAAACTGGAAATGCTCGGTGCATTCTGAATGGTGAAACGAGCAGGAGTGAAACTTCACGAAATGTGGAGATTAAGAAAATTAGAGTACAAGTTCCTTTTACGAGCACCTTTACTTCAATAATTGGTGTTTAGGGTTTAGGATGTAAATGAGTCTTTAAGACTAAACATGGCTTTTATGACAATATTGAACGTTACAAGGCTCGACTTGTTGCCAAAGGTTTTATTTAAAAGGATGACATTGACCATAAGGAAACATTTTCACCTATTTCTAAGATTCCTTTAGAATTATCATGACATTAGTAGTTCATTATGATCTTGAGTTGCATCAGATAAATGTTAAAATTGCCTTTTTGAACAGGAATTTAGAAGAGAATGTTTATATGGACCAACCAGTGGGGTTCATTGAAGAAGGAAAGGAACACATGATCTGTGAACTTAAAAAATCATTATATGGACTTAAACAAGGTTCAAGAAAATGGTATCCTAAGTTCAATGATACTATTATGTCCTTTGGATTTAAGGAATACATTATTGATCAGTGTATTAATAAGTGTCATATTTCAGTAATATTTCATATTAAATTACAGACACTTATGAATATTTATTGATAAAATACCTATAATTTAACCCCTAATTTATGAATTTAAACCTTTTTACATATTTTATGATTATAATATGAATAAGAATGATTTATTCTCAAATTTGTGTTAATTTCAGGATTCTAGGGAGAAATGAAGATGAAAAGGCTAAAGGAGAATATACAAGATAAAAAGGGTAAAGTTGGAACGCTCCAAACTCACCTAAGCCAGAAGCCTTCCAAAGGAACTCGCCCAAACAAGTTCAATCTTGCTTAGGCGAGACACTCTAGAAAGTTGGACCTCGTCTAACTCGCCCAAGCTAGCCCAATCACGCCCAGGTGAGAAGTCACTTAGCCCAAACCCAATTAGCTTAAATATGAAGCGTGAGGCACAACCTTAAACACGTGGGGAGAATAGAAGGTGATAGAAAATCTTAGAGGAGGCAGTCGTCAAGGAGAAACATCCTAAATTCTTCTTTTCTTGATTTCCATGATTGTAATGGCTAACATGAATGACTAATTCTACACTTTGGGATTGGGAGTAATATGCTCAAACTCTTATGTATTGAGGTGATATTTAAATATAATATTTTGTTCTTGATTGATGATTGATATTCTTATTTTATTCATAAGGCTTGTTTACCATAATTTGATCCTTAGATTTGACTGAAAAGTACTTCTAAGTTTTTGATCTAAATGATCATGCTTAACATATTTGAATGTTAGGAATAAATTTCAAATGTTAATTGCTATCAACATCTAATCATAGGGATAAAGAGATTTTATAAATATGTGAGGAATCCATATTTAGGAGACTATCTTAATAATTTTATATGCGAGAAATCGATATAAATGAATTTTATATGGGCATCAATATCAATCAAAGGATAAAATATTGTTATGCTTTTCAAAATAAAAAAGAGTGAGAAGGATGAACCCCAATCCCAATTTTCCCAATTGAATCAACTTCTTTTTTACTTTACTTTATTTACATTATTGCAATCATAAACAATAAACATCCTACAAACTTTTACTTATTGTTTTCTATTTAGTGAATCTTATACTTGATAATTCAATTGTTCCTCGTGGGTTTGATATACGTTCTTAGGGACAAATTATTACTTCTGACATAGTATACTTGTCGTAAAATAGACATCATGTATATATCTGAAGATTAGTGGAAGTTTATATTTTTTAATCTCTATATTGATGATATCTTGTTTGCAACTAATGATCTTGGTCTATTAAGTGAGACTAAGAAGTTTATCTCTAACAACTTTGAAATGAAAGATATGGGTAAGGCATACTGTGTGATAAGAATAGAAATATTTCGTGATAGATCACAACAATTGATTGGTTTGTCTCAAAAAACATGTATTAATAAATTTTTAGAGAGATTCAGAATGGATAAATGTTCAACATCTCCCATTCCAAAGAATGATTTGGATTGGAAACAAATGGAGAATATCCCTTATGCATTTGTTGCTGGGAGTTTGATGTATGCTCAAACATGATAAGGTTAAATATTGGTTTTGCAGTTGGTATGCTTTGTAAATACCTGAGTAATCCAGGATTAGATTATTGGAAAGCTGCAAATAAAGTTTTAAGATACTTATAGGAGATATGATCATCTTGAGGTGATTGGACATACAAATTTAGATTTTGCTGGTTATATGGATACAATAAAGTTTACATTTGGTTATGTGTATCTTTTAGTCAGATGAGTGATTTCATTGAAAAGTGTGAAGCAGTCATTCGTCACTGCATTTACTATGGAGGTTGAATTTGTTCCATGATTTGAGGCCACAATTCAGGCTAATTGGTTGTAGAATTTTATCTTATGACTTGGAGTAGTTAACAGTATTGTCAAACCGCTAAGAATTTATTGTGATAATTCTGCAACTGTTTTCTTTTTTAACAACGACAAGTATTCCAAAGGTGTTAAGCATATGGAATTGAAATACTTTGTCGTTAAGGAGGAAGTTTAGAAACATAGAATGTCCATAGCAAATATTAGCTCCGATCTTATGATTGTTGACCCTTTAACAAAAGGGTTATCGCCCAGAACATTTACTGACCATGATGTCTACTAGTGTATATTGTTATTAATGGTTATTTGATATTGTGAGTTCATTTATATGCATGCAACTTATGATGTGGAAAAAATTAGTTATTATTGATGAAAATGACATTATCTTAGAACTCATTATGGACTTCTCATTGTAAAGACATATTAAGGAGGAAAAATGAAAATGGTACATGAAAGGAAATGTGTTGACTAAATGACTTGTAACCGTCATGACTCTTATTATGTAAGACCTTTAATGCACATTATGATTTATGTAATTATTAAATCATGAAATATTATAGTCCCACACAAGTCAAGTGGGAGAATGTTAAAAAAATTATGTAACATTCTAAGGTGACTCATGTGAAATAGATTTTGGATCTGAATGTTATTTAATAATATAAAAGGGCCTATTGATTAATCTTGAATGTTATATTATATATATATATATATATTAATTATGAAACCTCATGAGAACCTAATCTAATAGAGATTAGTAAACATAAAGGAAATATGGTTTTATCTCTACAAATGTGATTTTCTCACAGTTGATCATCAAAAAGAGGTGTGACAAGAAAACAATTGTAAGATATAAATTGAAAAAATATGATTGAAAAACTATTTAGATAGAAACTTTCCTAAAAGGTAAGTGTTTATTCTATTATAAGAAAATATATGGTATGTGAGAATCATCCTATTTAAGATTTTTATGATATGCATAACTCTAAAGTAGTTTAGTTTTAAAATTAGTTTTAGAAAACAATTCAATTTCAAATTATTTTTACATAGATTAGATTTATTTGTAAGTTTAACATGGTATAGTCATTAGAAGTTTAAGTGAGTTAAATTCTTTATAGTTAACTCGTTAGACCCCTCACCTATGTACCAAACCAATGGGTCAATATTTTACAGCTATTAATATTATAATCAGCACATAAGATTGATTTGCAGATGTAGAAGGATGTGTAAAGTTAAGGATGTTATTCCTGCACGGTCACCAAGAAAGAATGTTTGTGGGACCCTTCTCAAAGACCAATACGATAATATGCTTGACTAACGATGGGAAATAAAATAAAAAGATAGGGACACCATAAAGGATTTGACAACCACCATTCAAACTCACCGAAAGCTGATTTTGAATTTAATAATAAAAATATTAATAACAGTATTATTCAAGAGAAATTCGTATAAATATCTCTTGGTATAAAAGGAGAAACTTTTTTCTTGCGACAAGAAAATAAAGTTCAAAAGATAAAGAAATAACCATGTCGAGAAATTTTTGAGGAATAAGGATTTTGGGTTCTGGAAACTCAATATGGTGTACAAAGGTTGTGATAAAGAAAAAATGGTTATTGAAGAGCTCAAGTGCTTCAATGGTGATCCACATCAACAACGATAAGGAGAACGCGTGCAACAATTTTAAACTTGGAAATTCACTCGTTCAATATTGAAAATGGAGAAAACCCCATCAAGAAAGTACAAAAAATATGAAAAACAACATAAAAAAATAATAAGAAGTGCACATTTCAAGGAATGAGAGGTCGTAGAGAAGACAACAATGGGAGCAACAGAGAAGAAAAATCGAAGATGAAAAGGCCTAGAGTTGGAAATAAAAAAGCATATAGATGACAGTTATGACCTAATAATCATAGTCTATATGATAGATACAAGTATAAGTGACGGTTACCTAAAAAACCGTAGTCTATAGTGGTCATTATAGGCGAAAGTTGTCCACCAAACCGTAGTTTATATGCTTTGTTTTCACATAGACGACAGTTATAACTAGAATCGTAGTCTATATGTTAATTTTTTTTCAAAATTTCCACCGCGTTTTTGTAGACGATGCTTACGCTTAAATCGATGTCTATACACATCGTAAAACCCTCTTTTTGCACTAGTGATTGTTATTTGCGCAAAACTCGCTTCAATCGGTTAAATAATTACGATATTTATAACTAACATAAATTATACTCTTAAACATGTCACCTTATACAAGGTGTTAAATGGCAGGTGCTATGACGATTCATATTAGACTGTCATATTATACTTCTTGGAGATCAGATCTATGGCGGTATGCAGATCTGTCAAACGTGTATATAGCGGTGTTTATAAATGACATTATATAATAAAATAATCACCCCCACATACACAATTTTTTTAGTGCGTCCAATACATGGTCCTTTGTTCCACACTCAAGAGTGCATGGAATGCTAAATGACCAATTTCATCAAATTCTTCTCAATGTCACAACTACTACAATATTCACAAACACAACAAGATCTACCACCTGAACCCACATTCCTATCTACAACTAATTATTATCAACCACAAGATAAACTTTACTGACATTCATTTGCACTTGAAAGATTCAATACACTTGCACCACAACCTATTATGGACGACTATAGACACTCATTTGCGTCCAATTTAGTTTATTTATCTCTAACTTTGTTGCAACGAATCTTTGAACACCACCTTCTAACAATGCTTGCATGCAATATATCCCTCCAACACACTTCAATAATTAAGTCACTCTCTTCCAAATGGCTACACAACCCCCACAATTTCAATCTAATGATCAACTACAAATGCAACAACAACAATCACCCCAACACAATCCACCATGTAACCAATATCATCATCACCATTACGAAGATTAACATCTTCTCATATCATTAAATTTGTTTTGTTCAAAATTCTACCTTGAAGTACAAGTTTTCATTCCAATATTTCAATTCTTCAAAATTTATTCTAAATCAAATTTCAAGTTTAAAAAAATCATATTAATTTTACTCACACCTAATTACATTAACATTATATTTATAAAAAAAATTCATAAAAATTTAATAACTGAACTTTTTTCATGTTAACTCCTTTTAAATTTCCTAATACATTTTCTTAGATAAGTTTAACATAATTATATAATCAATAATAATGATAATGATAATATTGTTCTAAAATTTGAAATAACACATTTAATTCTCAATTATATTACAAAAACAAAAACAAAATCACTCTTAAATTACTTTTTATTTTTTTTCCTTCTCTCCGATGAATTAAAATTTAATCTTATTTTTTATTATTTATTTTAAATTTGATTTCTATTTCTACAAAAAAAAAAATAATCTTGAATCTACGAATACAAATTTCACTCTACATTTTAACTCATTTTATATTCCTTATTGTGTTTTTTAAAATCCTTTCAAAATTTAATGTTACAAAATAATAATAAGCATCCACACATTTTGAATTTCTCTTCTATCTTTCATTCAATTATTATATAAACTACTATTAAAAAAATATTTTAATATTATTTTACAAAAATCAATACTACAGTATCAACATTTTTTCATCCTTAAACTATTTTTTTTTCCTTCTCACAAAGCAATTACATTTTAATCTAAACATTTTTAATTATTTATTTTAAATTTCTTGCGTACATAAATTTCTTTCTTCAATATAAATATAACTCCACTTTATATTTTCACTCATTATATATTGCATTTTTTTAAAAATTTCCAAAATTTTATTCCACCAATAATAATAACAAACATCCAGAAAATTTTAAAGTTTCTTCTATTTTTAAATTTTCTATAAATCTCATTTTTTTCTCCTTACATAATGTTTTTAGTGTTTTTCTCCTTCTAAACCAATTAAAAGTTATTCTCCTAATTTAATTAATAATTCAATAAATTATTTTATTTATTATTATTTTTCATTTCCCTCTCCCATTACTTAAGAAAAAAAGTTCCTACAGGAATAGACACAGGACAACACTAAAAAAAATCATTAAATAAAAATTAATTTTAGAAACAAAAACTAATTAAATGTTATATTGATTAAATTAGATATTATTTTATAGATTAAAAAAATTATTAATCTCTAAATTAGTTTCTATTATTAATAAATAGTTTATAAATTAGTATATAATTAGTTATTAAGGTTTTTCTACCATTTTGATAACTACTTAAATATTAATTTAGAAATTATTTATTAATAATAATTTAATAAATAATAATTTTTTTAAATTTTAAAATAATATATAATTTAGTGATGAGTCAATGTGTGGGGGGAATTAAAGTCTCCGTAGTCCATTTTGGGGAATTGTTTTTAAAAAGTGTATTATTCATGGAAAAATTTCTTTACTAAATTAAGTTTTTTTAGCATATATATATGATATGCAGTTAGTTCCTAACCTGCGAATTAGTAGCATTAGTTGAAATCCAATAAAACTGACAGCTGACTATATTTCTGACTGAAGAATATCTGTTGGAGACCGACATATATGACAACCAAGGATTAATAGCATTATTGTCGACAACTTGCTGCTAGAATTAAAGTGAGAGAAGATCCTGGTTAAAACCCCAAGAACAATACTTCTTGTCACATGGGAAAGACAACATTTAATAGGGGTTATTATCACTTAACCTATGAAAAGCAAAGGAAACTAACTCTCATAGGTTTCCTACTCTCACTATTACTAAATTTAGACAAGTTAATATTAATCATGAATATAATTACTTTAATGTGAACATAAAATTCTGAATCTGTGTCACAAAACTCGGAATATGTTCATCAAATATCGAAGTAATTATTAATATATTCATCACTTTTTTGAGTTTATAAATGTAAGTATTTTTCACTCATTTATTTTCTTATACTTATTATTTAGATATTATTATGTTTTTACTTTCAACATTGAATAAAAAAAATTATAAAAAATAAATTAATTTTTAGACATCAAAATAATTAGATGTAATAGTAACTAAATTAGAGACTAATTTAGAAACTAAAATTTTTTTAGTTTCTAAATTAATTTTTATTATTGTTAAATAGTTTATAAATTGGTATCTAATTAGCTACCAAAGCTTTAAGGGTCAATTATTTAGTTTCTAATTTTGGTAGAAAAAATCTTGATTGCTAATTAGATACAATTTAGAAATCATTTAATAATAATAGAAACTAATTTAGAAATCAAAAATTTATTTAGTCTGGTATCTAATTTAATCACTATAACAACTAATTATTTTTTATCTCTAAAATTGATTTCTATTTATATATTTCATATGATTTTCTTGTAGTAGTGATTCTTTTATACTTATTTATATTTGAATATTATTATATTTTTATTGTGACTTGAACGTTGGAAATTCATCTTCCATTCAGTTTTATTAATAAAGTTGGAGAATCTTCAAAAACAAAAATCAATTATTCTTAACAATTCGGATTCACCACTTTGAACCGAACAAAACAATATGCATACATACTTACACATTCCTGTGCTTGAGATCAAAGAGTAGAGAGTAGATAAAAACAAAAATCAAATAAAGATCAAAAGTGAAATGGATACTTAAGAACTAAAACTGAAGGCATGTACCCTATTTTGTTAGAAGTTCTTATCACTTCAAACAATGCTCATCAAAGTAAGAACATAAAAGAAAATAATGAGCAAATCCTTGTTCTTTTCTTTTCTAATATCTACCATGATTCCAATACCCTGTTGAATCCCCTTGACTTCTATTTGGCCCAAACTCAGCACTCTTTGTCACCAGCTGTGACTTCAAATCCCCGACAGGAAACAAGATCCTTGTCCCTTCACCCTCTTGAATCCCTTGGAGACCATCATGATAACCATTTTCAAGCCCCTCTAAACTGAAGCTAAGCCCAGGTTTGAAGTCCAGCAAAGGAAACCCAGTTGAGTTATACATTGTTCTGGAATCTGAAACTGACATGGGTATGAAAGAGGTTAAGCCCTTTGATGAAGTGATCTCAGTCTTGAGAAGCTCCATTGCTGAAAAGTAAGAAGAAGTGAGATTTTGAAGGTTGTGCTGATGAGTGTTGTCTTCAGTGTTGTATGGAACCTCAATGAATTTAGATATGCTGGTGTGGTTCTCAACTGGAGGATATGCTAAGTTAAGATCTTGGGCTTGATGGATCTTAGGGTTTGAAGGAGAGTGAGGGAAATTGGGTTGTGTTGTGAGATCAGGAAATGAAGATGCAGAAGTTGGTGATCTCTTGCTCTTTCTTGAGTCTCCTCCCACTGGAACATTTCTCAAAGATCCTCCCTCAGTCCAATACCTTCTACAGCTCTTGCAAAAGTACCTTGGTTGAGAGAGGCTATAGTTGTTGTAATAGCAGAATTTAGTATTTGTTGAATTGCACCTTGGGCAGTTCAAAGCTTCATCTTTCTGTGGCCTTGCCCTTTTCTCCAAAATTGGAGGCTTTGAACCTTCCATAGCTTTACCTCCTCCAATGCCCTGAAATATATCAGAAAGTAAAAATAATAAAACAAAAGAGAGAGGAAAATTCCATAACTATTTGAGTCCAAAATCTTAAGGTAAAAAAGGAAAGAATGAGCAGGAGCAAGGAAACATAGATTCTTCAATACAAACAAATATATGTTAACTTTTCTGCAGGTCCTTTATTCCTTTATCAGACGGTGGAAAGAAAAAAAAGGAGAAAAGGAAAGGTGCAGTGATTTCATTTCCAGATGCTGAACTGAACTGAACATAGTCTCTTGCAAGCTGAATACTTATAGGAGAAAAGTAAAATTGCAGTTATAGTTTACAACATCAAGATCATTTATGAAATAGGAAACATGATATTTTCCATATTATGTTTAAAAATCACATCCCCAGAAGAAGTTTCATGATTATATGTGAAGAGAAAACAAAAGAAGGTTTTGTAATACCTGTGCCCACTGATCTAAGTCCATTAACTAAGGAGAAAGAAAGAGAAAAGGCAACAAGTCTTGATGAACACACGAAAACACCAACTTCAGAGAACGCTCATAAAAGCAAGCGTGAAAAGCATTGAGAATTGGATAATAGTAGTGGTTCTATATGAAGCTGAACACGCCTTTTAAACGATGTGTCAAAGCCTTTTAAACAATGTATCCAACACGTATACGACACTAATACAACTACCATGTTCATACGTATCTAATTTAAAAGACATTTTTTTTAATATTCAATAATTTTAACATAATTTTTTTTAAATACAATTATTTTCCAAAAAAATATATAATTTATTGTATAAATTTTTATTATAATTATAAAAATAAAGTTAAATTCTATATATAATCAAGAATATTTAAATTATATATATATTATTAAGAATATTTTTATTTAATCTTCTATTATATCTTTATATATAATGTAAAATTTATTAAAATTATTAAATTTTTTAAAATAAATTTTAACTAAAGTATCTTTTTTAATAATAATGATAATATCTTTTATTATATAATTCATAATTTAGAAACTAAAATATATTAGGAAACCGCTGTTCTATCTTGCTTGTTACTTTCCATCAACTATGGTCATGTTTAAATTTTATTTCTTTATCTCAGTAGGTTTTCCCTGTGACGCAAATAATTGTGAAAATAATTATAATTTAAGTTTAGATAAATTTTCTCTTCGTAAAACATATGGATTATTACAATGAAAACAAATTGGCGGATAAAAGTGAATTTTAAAAATATTTTGGATATTAATTAAAAGAAATAACATACAAACAATATTTTGTTCAAGAATCTAAACCAAAACTTTCTAATTTATTACATAATTACTTTGAAAAAAATATTATTATGTATGAAAACAAAAGTAGATAATATTTGGAGACTTAAAACTTATTTAAGTCTATCGTTCATTTTTTATATATAATAAAAAAAGAAAGTGTAATTTAATAATTTAATATACTGAGTGTAAAAAAGAAGGTAACTAGTATTTAAATAAATATTTTTATATAATAATATATTATTTTTTTATCTTTATGATATATTTAATTTTTTATCAATTAATTACTACTATAATTATATTCTTTTTCAAGTGATATTTGTGATAACAAATAATTCGTCACAAACAATAATGAATTTTGTAATAACAAGTTAAAATTTCTTATGAACATAAATCAGTATATATTTATGACGAATTTCATGATAAAGGTAATATTTTTAAAAACTTCATCACGAAAAAGTGAATTATTGATGAGTTTTTGTGTCGCTAACAATCCATTCCTAACTTATACATCACAAATATCACAAAAAAAATGTATAAAATATAATTAATTACAATTTTTGTAACAATAGCCATGGGCATCATAGTAAGGCCACCACAAAATGATAGGGATGGCAAAGCGGGGCGGGCCATGCGGGCTGGCCCGTGGTCCGCAGGTAAAAAACGCGGGGCGGGCTAACCTTTTCAATCCGCTAACCCGCATTAGCCCGCGGCCCGCGCGGGCCAGCCAGCGGGACGGGGCGGGCTGGCCCGCTAACCCGCAAGAAAAAAAAATGTCATTGTTTTAATGTGTGCAGATGATGGGGAAGATTATAATTATGAAAAAATGGATGAAAATTCTTCTAAGGCGACATCCAATGTTATTGAAATGGAAGAATGTCAATAATGTTTATGTTTAATGTTTTTTAATTAATGTTTATGTTTA
>Ga0123342_1008286_pt1 | contig 13193 bp, 5 predicted proteins | sample Turbeawhitnodule_FD_89960 | JGI IMG/M metagenome (GOLD analysis project Ga0123342, IMG submission 89960) | Root nodule microbial communities of legume samples collected from Mexico - Turtle bean Mexico white nodule | ecosystem: Host-associated > Plants > Roots > Nodule | place: Mexico: Nepantla...
ACTTAACGCCGTTTGGTGATATTTAACAGAAAGGACCATTTTGAATACATTTTAAAAAACTTAGGGACCAAATTGAATTTTTTAAAAACCATTGTACCAAATTGACTATTGGCTATAAATATAAGGACGAAAAAGGTAATTAAACCAATATTTTATTCTAAAATATTATATGCTTTATAACTTAAACTCGACTTTTTTTATAGTCTTTAACGACTCAATTAATTAAAAGATAAGGGGGTATATAAAATACCTTTTAACTTCTACATTTATGAAAATTTTAAACGTAAGTGCATTTACCACCATAGGGTTCAGGAAAACTTAAAGACACCATAAACTTAAAACAAAAACATAAAATATATTTTGTAACAAATGAAAGTGAATTATAAAAGTAAATGAAAGCCAGACAAAAATTATAAAACTACTATTAAATTACTACCGGACACACGTTATCATAAAGTGTATCCACAATTTTTAAATATTTATACTATAATATTCTAAACATATGTACAAAAATATAATACATTTATTAAAACAAAATTGGAAAAAAATTAGAAAAAAAATTAAATTTAATAAAAAAAATATTTTTGCAGAGGGATTAATAAAAATATTGAAAGAGAAAAAGAAAAAAAAAATGAGAATAAGAGAGTATGTATATGTAAAAAAGAGAATAAAAAATTAGTGAAAATGAGAGTTATGTCTTCATATAGTAGAAAAGTTAGAAAGATAAAGAAGTCGAGCTTGAAACAAGTTATTTAATAATGTTGTAATTGATAGTTTTAAAGAAAAGATAAATGATTAAACTGATAAAAGAAATTATTAAATTGATAACCATAATCCTTCAACAATAAAATTAGAAAAAAAATTATTATACTGATATATTAAACTAATTATTATTTTTTATAGATAAAATTAAGAGAAAAAATTGAGTATACAAAACATCTGTTGTGAAAAAGAATTTTTGTTATGGACTGTAGTGGGAATACTGAAGCTAAGCCTTTTGACATGTGTTTTGAGCCTCTGAAAGGTCAACGACGGTGACTGATTCAATGAACTTTCATATGATTTAGCTGGTTTGAATGTTCAAACATGCCACTGGAATTAAGAAGCACGTGAAACATGGACATGTCGGATAATATATTTAGGATTGTCTTACTTCACTAAAATAAGGTTAAATTGTGTCTGGCTGCCACTCAATAAATATTATATCCAGCATCCACATATACTCATTTTTTGTTTTCAGACTCCGAGGTCAAACATTCCACACTTTGGAAGATGACTGTTATTCCCGGATATAACCATGGTTCTCCACAACAGTTGATAATTAACTATTTTCATTATTAAAAATAATTTCATTTTATAATATTCTTTCAGTATACTTTCAATTTGGGGTTTCAGGTTACCAGTATTAGGCTATGATAATAAAGAGTCATTCACTTCTAAATGCTTGCCTGCAAGTAGCAACAGCTTCAAAACTAATTATGCAACAATGGTCTTTACTAATTAGTCACCTCTCTTTCATTGAAGACTATTTTCGATACACTTTCAAATACAGTTCCTTAGGTCATATGCCACTAACGTTACACTTAAGTCAAATGCTAACACCTACACAAAAGCCAATTCAGAATTCAAAACTAAAAGAAAATGCATTTTAAATGCTGCAAGGAATCTCCAAATATTAGCTGCATTTTTATCAAAGCTTTTTAACTCCATATATACAAAAGGGGTGGGGTTGTGGATTGTAAGAACACAGACACCTAACCAATTTGACCACCAAACTCATGGCCTGAATGGAAATTATGATTCAATTCCCCTGTCATGAACAGCAAGTATAAGTATCAAAAGCGAATAACAAATGGAAGAGCAATACCTCTTCGCACCACTCCTTACAACACAAGTAAAGAGAAAATGCCTTGAGAATGACACTGGAAACCAGACTAATCAGTGACTAATTTTCCAAACATCTGCAATAAATATCTGCAGCCAAATCACCAGAGAGAAGATCCCAGAATCCGTTATGTGGATATCAGAAAAGGAAGCAAAACTGACAGTATTACATTAAGAAAATAGGAGAGAATAAAATCCAATTAAAAATAAACCGAAGTTAGAAGTTGCAAAGTTCAAGAGGACCACCATAAGCATTACACAAAAGCTCATAACTATTATGCATATTATGCCAAATTTTCTCATATCTTAGTCCATGAAACTAGGAATTCTTTAAAGGAAGCTTAAAAGTAACTTCAGAGCCCGCTCTTGCAATCGGCAGATTCTTTGGCTCATAAGCATAAATATCCTTAAGATCATAAAACAAACACAAGTATATTTGCGCAGTGCCACAACCATTTGGAAATAAGGGGATAATCAAATAAACGATTAGATAACTGCAGGTATGAACAACACAATCGTAAATACATAACATATTTTGAAAATAGCGACAGATAATAAACTTTTAATCTAATTTAACTTAACCAATAGCTAAATACCATACCAGTTTGAAAAATCGACATATTTAAAAAACATATTGTGGGTCTAACATTCAATTTTAACATTTATGTCTTATAAACAGATTACGTTCCAGAAAAATGGCATGTTTGTAGAATTTGTTTGCAAAATCTGTATCCAGAATTAAGTGCCAAAAAAATCAGTATCTGTAAAATGAATGGAGTTTACACACTATCATTCTACATTGAGAATATTTAACTGTTTATATCTATCAAGTAATGAGAAGAATTGCACTAAAAATGTAAGAACCTATGAACAAAAAACTCAGCACAATCTACTTACAGCCGCAGGCACCCTTGGATTCTGCGAACTCTACTAAGCAACACCAACTCGCAATTATGTCTCTGGCAATAGCCAATAGTAGGCTGAAACCAATGAAACAAATAAAAACAATTTCCATTAGCAGAAGCAGAGTTTTGTTCAGTTTATGGTCTGAAACATCATAAAAGTTGAGCATAAAACTCACTTTCAATCACAATGATTGTGTTCATGCATTGAATATATGATCATGCTGATAAATGAAAATCAACCCCTTAGAGAATCATAATATTCACCACTTTGCGTAACACTGTAAAGTACTTAATTGCTAAGTTTTCATTTTTTTGACAACTTCCCACATGCAATTATGCCACTGACAATACCTTGCTTCGCGCTGTAATTTGCTTAATTGTAAAGTTTTAATTTGCATTCAAACCACATGTTAGACATTCGACAACAACAAACGAATAACTAATCAATCAATTGAATCTTTATTATTTATGATTTATAAATTTGTAATTAACACAGAACTTCTAATCCAAACAACACACCAGCATGCTTTTGGTGTTCACCCTTAACAAAATAAATATCCACAATCTTCTGGAAGGCGTGCCAGGTCAGCAAGCTGTCTGACCCAGCCTGGTGGCACTTCCCTACAGCACGGTCCACGTTAAGCGTCCGAGCAACCCGGTCCAAACCACCGTAGAGTGTATCACAGAACCTCATCACGTGCTTCACATCATACACGTTATCTCCAAATAACACTTTCACAATGTTTAAAAAATCCTCCAACCGGGTCGGTAAATCCTGTCGGGTAAGGATCTTAACCAAATACCCGAAATCGTAAGCGCTGTGGAACGTGACCCAGCTTACCGCGTCGTTGCACACGAGTCCTGAAGACATCAACAGCTCCGCGAAGCGCGTGGAGTCCACACCGTCAGCGGCGTTGCGCTCGAAGTCGATCCCCTGGCGGCGGAGGAGCGCGATGGAATCCGGCGCGTAGGCGTCACGCGCCACGTCGAAGTCGCAGAAGTTGAACTCCCAGATGAAGCGATTCCCGGCGTCGCTGGGGAGGTTTCCGGCAGAGTCAGTGAGAGTGAGGCCGACCTGGATGAGGTTGAGGGCGTCAACGTTGGACTTGAGGAGGCGGTAGTGGTCAGCAGGGCGGCGCGTGCGGTGGTTGTAGGGTTTGTTGGAGTCCACATGAGGCCGGAAAATCACACCAGGAAACTCAGTATCCATCGAGATGAAAGGGTAGTCATCGATGAGTTCGCGGATGAATTCGAATTCGGAATCTATATTGGAAGCCCATACTTCACGGATCACAATTGGATTCTGGTCTTCGCTGAACACGCCCATAGTTCGATGCCGTTTCAGAAAATTGAGAAGGTGACCTTTGGAAGTGGATCTTGAGTTTTGATTTTCGGTTAATGGGTTTGGATAAAGAGAGAGTGATGAGTGAGATTTTATATGAGATGGGAGAAGGATGTGAAGATGTTGCTTGGAAAGTGGTTTTTGGATTAAAGAAAGAAGAGTGTGTGTAAGTTGAGTGTAAGAATGCGTGAATGTGGAAGAAAAGCGTCAAGATTCAACGCGTGAGAAACCTTGACCCAACAAACCAATGCTGAATGAATCAATGCCAGACTCGGTCAGATTAGGCACCTTATTTTATATTGTTTTTTTCTATATTCTCTTTGGATTACAGCTAAAACTCATTATCTTGTCAACCAATAAAATCACTCTTTTTATTTAACAGTTTCCTTCTTTATTACTTTATAATGTTTTTTTCCTCAAATAAAATTCTTATATCATTCCTGATTTTATTTATAATTTTTACTCCTTTCCATAGATGCATAGATATTGAAGTGTACAGAATATTTTATAGATAATATATAAATAAAATCTTGAAAAGAAAATTGAAGGAACTAGATTTTATTTTATATACAGTACATAGATTTTCTTAGATATAGACTTATCACTTCCGCTAAAATCCAAAAATATGCATCTTTCTAGGCTACGAGGGTGGTGGCTATTAAAACGTGTGATTAATATTTACTTTATTGATCCAGAGGAAGACAAATATTAGGATAAGGCTTTTAGAATTATAATATCATATAATAATTGAGTATGAAGATGATAATTGCTGTCAAATTGAGAGACAGATACCATGGGCTCTGCAACCTCTGATTTTTTTTATCCTACATATATTTTTGGGTTTTTGGGTCAGTTTATAATATTGTTTCAAACTGATTTCTATGATGAATTAATTAAATACATTCCAAAAAGTAATTTTTTAATGGTACATACAAAAGTTGTTTTATGAAAATAGTGTATATATATATATATATATATATATATATATATATATATAAATGGTTAAGATGTTTCATGAGAAGAATATATATACAGTTAGAAAATTAATTACGAGAATAATATATACCATAAACTTTAAGTCACTTTAAGAATAATAATATATTTTCTTTTGTGTGCACAAAAACTAAAAGGTTGCTGTAATAAACTTATTATATTATAAAATTAATACATATTATTTTCTAATGAATCATGCCAATTCAAATATTCATAATAAAATTATATATGTATTTATATTTAATTACATAAATATTTAATGATAAATGAAAAAAAATCAAATGAGGACTTACTTTATTTTTTAAGATTACATAAATATAATCATACAAATTCAAATATTTAAAAAGTTATAATATTTTATAAATATTTTAACAATAAATTAAGCATACAAATTCAAATATTCAGGAATGGAATTAATAAAATTCTTTATTCACTAAAAAAAATATAAAATAAAAATTAATTTTAAAGATAAAAAATAATTAATTTCTATATAGACTATTTTAGAGACTAAAAATTATTGGTATTTAAATTAGTTTCTATTATTGATAAATAGTTTTTAATTTGATATCTAATTAGGTACCTAGATTTTAACTATCAATTATTTAGATTCTAAAGTTGATATTTTGATAGCTAATTTGATACCAATTTAGATATTATTTATCAATAATAGAGACTAATTTAGAAATTAATAATGTTTTTAGTCTATAAGATAGTATATAATTTAATTAATATAATAATTAATTATTTGTCTCTAAAATTGGATTTTATTTAATCTATTTTATAGTAGTAATTCCATACAAATAAAAGTATAAAATATTTTATATATTGGAATTTATACTATTTGTTGAATTATATAGTGATTAATAGAACTTGAGAAATAAGAGAATTAAGGAAAAGATATGTTAGTCTCTGAGATGGGAAATTGCTTCATAAATAAGTCAAAAATCTTTTAATGCATAAAATATTAGAATTCTAATTTTTTATTTAAAATGGATAATTTCTAATGTGTTAGGAAAAAAATAATTAAAGACTTTATTTTGATAAAAAAAACATATATATAAAAATAAATAATTTTAAGACATAGTACAAATTATCATTCAACAATTAGCAGTATATTTAGATATAATTTAGATGATAATTTCTCTAATATTGATGATGTATCTTGAAGATGGTTGTTATATTTTCTACATCACAAGACTTATGAGTCCATATTTAGATACTAGGATATTTTTCCATTTGAATAAAACAAGACTTGTAAACAAAGTACGTGAAGAATGTAACACTGATAGCTAGTTCTATATGACAACACAATGTGATGTTGGAGCTGGGAATGTGTTTAGGTTATGGGAGGATAAATGAATAGACAATTCTAATCTTACAACTAGATTTCCTAAACTATATTGTATATTTGAATGTCATAGTAGAACTATAGAGGAAGTTGGGTTTTGGTCTGACAAGGGATGAAATTGGCACTTGCAGTGGAAAAGATCTTTGTTTGATTGGGAGTCAGAACAAGTGTAATAGATGATGCCTGAAATAGTTTTAATCTATATACATAAAAATAAGTTAGACTCATGGAGATGATTACATGAAGACGATGAGATGTTTTCTGTGAAGTCAGCTTATGATGCCATACACAATAATACTCATACTGGATTAACAGTTTCTTTAAGATTTTTTAGGAGGTGAAGGCCTCACCATCGGCTTAAGTGCTTGCATGGAGGGTGATTCTTGATGGAGTACCCACTAGATTAAGCCTGATCAGGGGAGGGGTTAATATTACCAATACAGTGTCCATTGTGCCAAAGGTGTACAAAATCAACACAACACTTATTTTTACTTTGTAAGGTGGCACTTTCAATCTAAATTTCTTGCCTCACCTAGGTGGGCATTTAGTCAGTTCAACAAAACAACATATATGCTCATTTTGAGCAGTTTCATTTACTTCTGTTAAATAAAAAACAAAAACAGACATGGAAAACTATGTGGATAACACTCACACTCATATGGAGTATATGGAATCAAAGAAATTCAGCGGTGTTTAGAAACGAGAAAGTTGATGTTGAAGAAATAGTGCATATGGCCTAGTTAAAGGCGTGATTTTGGCTAAAATTCAAAGTACCTGCGATTTTATTTTCCTTTTCGGATTGGATTTTGTGTTATATTCAATGTCTTAAATCAATCTAACACTAAGAGGTGGTGGCATGGGGTCCTCATGTTCTTATACACTTTTTGGTGTGAAGTTGCTATATGCATTTCACAACTTTTATAAGAGTTATTTGTTCTGTTTGATTATGGTATTACGGTTTATTCCTTGATCAAGGCAAAGAGAGTTTTCTTGACTTTTATAACATGGAGTGTAGAACTTTATGGAAGTTGGGGTTCAGAGTAGGTGAAACACCATTGTAGGTGCAACAATGGTTTTTATTTGTATTAACATGTTCTATTTTTGAGGTTGTATTCCCAGGATGTCATACACACTTATTGTAGTGGATTCTACGGGGTTATGGTGATCACCATAGTGCATTTATAGCTATGTGTCACTAAGTAGTTTTCTCTGTTTTTTTAGACTAATAGTTCGGTGTAGTACACCCAAATTATATTCTTTGTTTTTTTTATTAATAGTTTGGTGTAGTACACCTAAACTATATACAGGGTGTCTAGATGGTCATAGTTTTTTATTCAATTGCTAATTTGTAGGTTATTCAAGATTGGTTTTGAGGTAATAGCCTCCTTGTAAAGGGTTAGATCATCCCTCTAATGCTCACTTATATTTTATTTATTTATTGTAAAAAAAACAAGACTTGTAAGTCTAATGTCTAAATTATTCAAAGTAGGGTTTATATTACAAAGTGTCATAATGTTTCTATAATTATAAATGTTATTTAATATTATTTTTTAAATTTTTTAACATTACTATTACATATATAACAATTAGTAACATAAAAAAATATTACTAAATCAAACAAAATGTTACTAAAATGATTAGTAACATTTTATCATATATTACTTATAGTCAATGATACTAAAAACTTTTAATAACATTTTTAAATATCAATAATAACATTTATAAAATTATCGCCATATATTTTTGGTAATATTTATTTAATAAAATAAAATTTTAAAATATTACTAAATATTTTTAGTAATATATTTTGTTAAAAAAGTAACATTATTAAAATTTTACTATAACATTTTATTAACTTTTTTTAATTAAAATATGATATTTTAAAAATATTATTAAATATTTTCTAATAAAATAATAACATTACAAATATTAGTAACTATTTTTTAATAAAAAGATGACATTTTAAAAATATTACTATATCTTTATTGTGAAACAGTAACATTATAAAAACTGTTACTTAATTCTTTTTAATAAAAATGTAATATTTTAAAATTGTTATTAAAAGTCTCTAATAATATTTTTTTCAATAAAAATAACATTATAAAAATATTACTAAAATTTAAAACGATATTGCAACTAATATATTATATAAATTATGTTATCTTCATATATAACTAACTTTCATTTTTAGTTCTCTCCATATAATTTGTTTAATTAAGTTATCCATATGAAATATTTATCAATTTTTTTATAATTACTTTTTTGGGATGAATTTGTGGTCTCTCTGCTGTATAGGCTAAGAAACCATTGCAACACTAAAAACTAATTGAGAGGCAACACAAGTCATAAATTGAGAAATGAGAATAAAAAATGGATCAATTATCTTAACTTTGTGTAGATAAAGTTCTTTTGCTTATAATAAAATAAGAAAATAAAAGTAAGCCAAATTCTTTTATGAATATCAGCTTATAGACATCCAACCTCTGTTTAGGGTAGACAGAATTCAGCCAGAACATCACTTTGTATGAACGTGTAGCCTTCTTCATCTTCTAAAACAACTGAAATAATAACAAAATAACAAATAAATAAATAACCATTCACCATATAGCAAAGAAAACAGATCAAACATCATTATTATTACAATCTAACTGCTAATCAGAGAAAGAGTAACTAGCATATTTTTTATTATTCATGTCAAAAACTAAAGTAAAAAACTAAAGCAAAATAAAATTTAATTTAGCATAAAAAATTGGAAGTAATATGAGAAATAAAACATAAGAAACATCATCATAATAACAATAAAATACAGAGATGAATCCAAATATTATGTAATCAAAGAAAGCGTGTTTTACGATTCGATTTGTATAAAATGTAAAGCAGAAACATAAATGTTTACTTATTGAGCATTATCAATGGAAATTGAAAGGAGCAGAACGATGTGACAGGTTTATCATTGACATAATACTGGAGGTACTATTAGGAAGAGTGTTAATGGAGACATAGTTTGATAGAAAAGATAGTTATGCGAAGAAGATTGAGAGAAAAGAAAAATGAGCGGTTCAACACCTAAGTCATTGAAGAAAAATGATTTTAGAAAAATGATTTTGCATAGATGAGCTTTGAAGGCATGAGTTTTGAAGGCCCGATGATGAGTTTTGCATATGTGCTTCATCTACTGGTAAATCACAGCAGTTCTAAAATTAAAAAAGCCCCAAATCGAACCTCATTCACTGAAATCGCGCCGCTCACACCTATCCCACTTGCGTCTCCGTCGCGCGCTGCTCATGTTCTCCTCGTCGTCAGCGACGCTGCTTCTGTTCTCGCTGCTCGCGTTTGGCACTGTTGCGCCTTTGTTCAAGATCGCGCACACCGCTTGTCATAGCAATCGTCGTTGTCGTCGCCGCTAACACTATTCTGAAATCCCACAAACACCACAAAAATAGCTCTTCTTACTGCTGATTTGAAAATCTTAGCAGCCACAACACCAAAACCCTAGAGAGGAGAATCTGCATCTTCCCACTTTTTTTTACAAATTACAGATTTCTTGTCAATTTAATTAAAATACAATTTCTTACAAATTGTTATTAATAGCAAAATTTATAAATGTTTTCTAAAACAAATTTCCTAAAAATATAGACAAATTGTATTATTTTATTTAATTAATTAAAAAAATTGTCTTTTAATAACATTTTTAAAAAGTTACTATACATTATCTTAATCTTATTTATAATAACATCTATTGACAAAATGTCACAATATTATGTTAATGTTATTTATAATGACATTTATATAAAAAAATGTTACTAAAATAGTTAAAATTTATATACACAGTAAATATTTTAAATAAGTGTAACTAAAAAATGTTACTAAAAATAATAAATGGTGTAGTGATTTACAAAGAAAGATATATTATATTGTCAATTAAACTTTAATATTTTGAGGATCATGAAATTCTTCTTACTTTGTCCAAAAATATAATCCATATCATACACAGTTATAAGTTTCTCTATCAATCATATTCTTAATTTCACTTGAGGTCTCAAAACTCAACTTGACGAATTTTGGAAAACAAGTATTGAACACATTTATTAGTCTTGGATGAGTTCCTTAGCCTTCTTTTCTCTGGGCTTCATTCTACCTTTTTTGGTTGACTGTTTCTTCCTGCACCTCCATATCTTCTTCTGACACCTCCATACACAACATGAAAATACATTTTTATCCTTCTTGTGCCATCCCCATAGAATAACTTCCGGATTATGTAATCTGGAAACGCATTTGGAAAAAGACTTCCGGATTACATAATCCGGAAGTTAAAAAAGACTTCTGGATTATATAATCCGTAAAGTAATCATGCATCTGAAAAAAGACTTCTGTATTATATAATCCGGAAGCTAATTACAAATTTAAAAAATGACTTCCGGATTATGTAATCCAGAATATTACAGAGGGGTATTTTTGGAAATACAAAAATCTATGGAGGTGAGAGAAGAAGGTATGGAGGTGCAGGAAGAAGCAGCCTTTTTGGTTCCTTCCTATTCATATATGAGATTTGGAGGCAAAGGGAGAGTATTTTGTAAGTGACTTGCTAAGCCAAAACTTGGACTTGTTGGTTGAGGTCTGTAAACAATGTTTTCATGCTATCTGCTTATAAAAACTCATTGGGCTAGACTTAGTTCTTATTGGGCGAGACTTGATGTTCAAAACATGTTGCTATTTGGTTCATGTTTGGTTGAGCAAGGAAAAGGCTTACTTCGTGCAGAGTCAATTCTTCTCTAATCCTTTATTTTCTAAACTTTTATTCTTCACTATAAATCCTAACGAAAGAGTTTTATAATATTAGATATATCAATAGAAAAGTATATATCTCATCTCTTTTTTCATATAATTGTAAAAATTAAAAAGAAAACTATTAAAATCATCTTAAAGTGTTTAAAATAAAGGAAATAAGTGAATAGTATGCTTAATAAATGGAGCATAAAGAACATTTATCAATTGTATAGTCCATTCACCTTGAATAGTTCTGACTTTTACTCTAGTTGAGATAAAAGTAATTTGACCTAGGCTCAAATAAACTGTGTTAAGTAGCATAACATTCCTTCAAATGGAAGTATGCAATTGTGTATGGAAAACAATTAATGCAACCCTATAATGTATGAGGAGAGACACTCTTAAAGAGAAAACAACTTCTCTTTGTCTCACAACAACAAAGGATTTGAAATGACTCTTTCATAAATCTCTATATATAGAAGATGCATTCGAAAAAAAGTGTCTACAACAATCAAGATGAACTTACAAAAATAATTGTATAGATATAAAATCTTATGCTTGCAAATCTAGCTCGTTGATAAACACTACTCTTTTCTTTAACTATCTAGAAAAGTGAACTTTATGTTGTATATGTCGTAAAACAAAACACTTCTTTTAGTGAGCGATCCTATGATCATATGATCACATATTCCCATAACCAAGAATCTTAGCTAGGATTGAAGACATTCTAAACAATACTCAATTTTAGCTAGGAGTGTTGTTGCTCAAGCAATACTCAAATTTAACCAAGAGTGGTTGAGGTCCAAATTGTAAGACCCCCCATCCGTAAAAGAAAAGAAAGAAGAAGAGAGAAAATTGTCTTTGTCTCCCTTCTTTGTCCTTCTCCTTCTCACTTCATTTTCTTTCTCATACCCCATCTATTCCAAAATCTGACCACATCATGAAATAGATGAGGAGTCATGGTACATTTCTATTCAATCATATTTTTAAGTAGAGTAAGTTCATTTTTACTTTGAAGACCCTTATTCTTCCATTTTCCTTATGATTTAGCCATAGATCTTGATGGGAACAATTGAGAAAAATGTATCTTCCAACTTGTTTTACATTAGACTAAAATTTGGTGATGTTTGGATAACATGCTTTAGGTCCTTAGATTCTGGAGTAGTTTTCCTACTAGAGCTTAAATTTCCACTGGAATAAAGAATTTAAGGTAAGGGAAGCTAACTTTAGCTTTTTAATAGCATCCTAGGCTAAAAGATCTAGAGGAAACATGGTCCCAAGCTTCAATTTTTCTTGAAGGGATGTTATTTGATTATATGTTGTCTGAACTTGTAGAAATATTAGATTTTCATAATTTAGTATTTTAATGTTGTTTTTTTTTTATGTTAAATAGGTTTGTAAATGTTGTGAATCGTGTTATAATGATTTGGAGTGTTAATTTTGGATTAAGTTCTACGATTTTCGCTGAAGTGATAGATTTTTGTTCAAGCGAATTATGACTGAAAATCTACCCTACTTTCAAGTTTATTTTTGCTCAAATGAGATTTTTTTTCTCAAGCGAACCTATTCTCACCTAAGCTAAAAGAATTTCTTAAGAAAACCTATTCTCGTTTAAGCTAAAAAATTTTGAGTAAGCTAAAAAAATTTCTTCTTTCATTTTTTCTTTTCTTTTCTTCTTTTTCTTTTCAATTATTTGAATTTTATATGAATATAACATTTATGCATAAATGGATATAATTTGTATGATAAATTGGATTGTGAAATTTATTTTCTTTTCAATTATTTGAATTATATATGAATATAACATTTTAATGCAAAAATGGATATTAATTTGTATGATAAATTGGATTGTGAAATTTATGAATGGTATGAAATATATATATATATATATATATATATATATATATATATATATATATATATATATATATTTTTTTGTCTAGGGAGTCGGGAG
>Ga0123342_1008288_pt1 | contig 13188 bp, 9 predicted proteins | sample Turbeawhitnodule_FD_89960 | JGI IMG/M metagenome (GOLD analysis project Ga0123342, IMG submission 89960) | Root nodule microbial communities of legume samples collected from Mexico - Turtle bean Mexico white nodule | ecosystem: Host-associated > Plants > Roots > Nodule | place: Mexico: Nepantla...
CAAAAGAGGTCTCTAATGTTTCCCTCTAAGCACCTTCCTAAACACTATTCTATATTATTTACAAATTTATACAAAAGAAACTATAAAGAGAGATATTAATTGAAGCCCATTCTTTGAAGGCTTGTAGACTTCTTTGGCTTTAGGCTTGATCCTCTCTTTATTATATGTCTTCTTTTAATTTTGAGAAGACTAGAAGGAAGAACTTCAAATGTGAGGGTGAATGACCTCTTCCTTCATTAATAAAAGCCTCTCCTATTGGATCTCCATCAGAAGCTCAACCCATGCCTATTCGTCTATCCAAGTAGGTCAGACAACCTTTGTCCTTCCTTTAGTCAACATGTCACAAAGTCATTTTTTGACTTCAGACTCGTAGACCTTTTTAATCTGCCATTTATCCTGAGGTGCCCAAGTGACTATACTATATTAAAAAGAAGAAAACATTTCGTTTCAGTTTTCCCATTTTGATTGATTTGTATAAAATTGTAATTGTAAATTAAAATTATCTTAAAGACAGTCCATCATTTTAGTTTGTCCTCCTCAGTCATGGCATCATAATGATTTGGTGTCCAATTACAATACAAATAAATAAAATTAAAAACATTTGTAATATGAAGATAAAAATAAATATAAATTTAGGATGACTTACCCTTTATCAAGAAGTCGGAAGATGACCCTACCAGTAGGGTCACGCTGAACAACCTCAAGGGGGAGGTCGAGCTCTGAAGTTGTAGCAGTGCCATGGTCAACATGGTCAACAAGGCCTTGCACAGAGGCAACATTGGTCGTGTGGACAAATGGAGAAGATGTGGTTTGGAAAATGGGATAAGGAGTGACCTGCACAAAAATATCAGGGGTGGGTTGCACAAATGTAACAAGGGTGGGCTTTACAAATGTAGCAGGGGTGGTGATGTGAGTTTATTATAGGATTGCATATTTTGGAGGTTGCACTTTTGTTTATGAATTTTGGTTAGCAAATATAGTTATAAGCTCAAAGAAGATTGTCATTGGACACGAAATTAACCAAGTGGTTAAGTAAGTGTGAAGGTTCTCTTCTAGAGAGCAAAAAAGAAAACACAATTACAAAGTGAAAATGATGTGGCTTGCAGCATTTAAAGATAAGGAACAAAAGATAAAGATAGCCATAAGGACTGAATGGAAAAGAATAGAAAACAAGCAAAAGATAATGAAGATAAGGTGTAAAGAAAAGGAAAAGATGGGATAAAGAAAGCTTATGGAGAAAGATGATGTGGTCACACCACTTAGAATGTGGGAGATTCCAAGATGAGTGGTGAAGAGCCGCCACTTGAAGTGTACTACACTCAAGATAAGATCCAAATATGAGAGCACTCAAGACTCACTAAACACTCTGACAAAGTTTCTTTTCTATTCAAAATTCAAGGTTAAAAATTCATGAGGCGAGGCACTTATTTATAGAAGAGGGTACCTTGATGGGAAAGAGAGAGAGGAGGGACGGAAAAGGAAAGAAACCTTCTAGAAACTAGGGTAAACCCAGTGTGCCACCCAAGCTAAGGAAAACTTCTAGAAATTAGGGTAAAAAGAGTGAGCAAAGGGGCAGTCAAGGTTTCTAGAAGCTAGGGAGGGACTCAAGCTCAATTTAGACTAAATACACCCTACTCTACTAAAATTAAAAACAATGAAACTAGTTGGTGCTCAGCTCCAATCATGCGGGCTCTCCTCCTAATAATTGATAAGTGCCAAATTTTAGTAATATTTCATATTAAAATATAGGCACTTATGGATATTAACTGATAAAATAAGTATAATATAACCCCTAATTTTGAAATTATGCTTTTTTACATATTTTGTGATTTTAATTTGAATAAGAACAATTTATTCTCAAATTTGTGTTAATTTCAGGATTCTAGGGAAGAATGGAGATGGTTGGGCAAAAGGAGAATATACAAAGCTAAAAAGGGAAAGCTAGAACGCACTAGCACTCACCAAAGCTTGCCCAAACTCGCCTAAGCCTGACGTCCCAGAGGATCTCGCTTAAGTGAGATTGCTCCAGTGACGTTGGGCTTTTTTTCGTGTTTCTCGCCCAGGCGCACCCAATATGACCCAAGCGAGAAGTCACTTAACCCAAGCTAATTAGGTTAAATAGGAGGCTTGAGGAACAACCCTGGAGACACAAGATTTAGAGGAAAACACCATTGAGTGAATTGTAATCCAATTGGGAGAATAGGAGGTGTTAAAAACCCTAAAGGAGGCAACCATCAAGTAGAAACATCTTGGATCTTCTTTTCTTGTTCTCCCTGTTTGTAACAGCCATCAAATGTGGCTAATTCTACCCTTTGGGATTGAGGGTAATTTGTTGAAACTCTTATGTATTGAGGTGATATCTAAACATAATATTTTGTTCTTGATTGATGATTGGTATTGTCGTTTTGTTTGTAATGCTTGGTTTACCAAGATCTCAAAATTTAGATTTGATTGGAAAATACTTCTAAGTTTTTGATACAAATGATAATGCTTAACATATTTGAATGCAAGGAATATATTTGAAATGTTAATTACTATCAACGTCTACTCTTAATGATAAGAATTTTTTATAAATATGTGAAGAATAGATATTTAGGAGGCATCTTAAGAATTTTATGTGGGAGGAATCGATATAAATGATTTTTATACAGGCATCAATATCAATCAAAGGACACAATATTGTCATGCTAATCAAAATACAAAAGAGTGACAAGGAGGAACCACAATCCCTATTTTTCATATTGAAGCAACAAACTCTTTAACTTGTTTTCTTATTAATCATTGCAATCTTAACAAATTCCAACAAATTTTATTATTCTGTTTTCTATTTAGTGAATCTTTTATTTGATTATTCAAATGTTCCTTATGGATTTGATATTCTTCCTTAAGGATAAATTATTACTTTTGACAACACGGTGCACTTGTCGTAGAAAAGTCATCAATAATCCTCTAAGGAATGATGGGGTCTGATGCATTGACTATGAACTTATCCTGACCTAGCCTTGGGTCTTGTGTCATTCTCCTGGTCATCCTTTTGGATGGTTGGGCTAGCTCAGTGGGTAATCTATCTCTCAAGGTTTCATCATGTGGCCTGGCCAAATGGAGCATGAGTGGGTTGGAGTGGAAAACTCAAAGTCTGGTGGAATGGTGCAGGAACACTGTGATGGTAAGTCGGAACAGAGAATGATGGACTTGGTGGTAGTGGAATACTAGGAGAGTGTGAAGATGATGAAATATGTGTGTGATGAGGTGATATAGTGGAGTGTGGATAAGCGTACCGAATTGTCCATGGTCGGAGGAGGAGAAGGTGGAGCAAGACGAGCTAGAAGACGATGTCGAGGAATGGGATGAAAGATGTGGACTACCAGCATCAAACGCTGGTAAAATACCATAATAAGGGATGGTTCCTACATCTATATCTAGCTGACCATGCATCGATGTAGAAACTCCACGTTTCGGCTGACCACACCTAACAATGGAACAACCATCCCTTCGTCTAGTCCTAACCATTTTTCCTAAAAAAAATATTTGTTGATAATATTAGTATAATTATCTAATGATGATATGTTTGTTTATAGTTTAATGAAAGTAGTATACATTATTCATCATTGTTTTTAAACTTAGAATCATCATTGTCTATGTGATTTTTCGAATAATCTTCATTTAATAGGTCAAGATCTTCATCATCGTCATGATTATTTACTTCAATATCATCATCATCATCAAGTACTTTGACATTAGATGTGTCAGCTAAACATTATAAATGTTCAATTCTTGTAATTGGTAAGACATCAAACGTCTTATTAGCTTGATAAAGCAGTTCATCGTTGATGTTGTCAACTTGCATATGTCCTCGGGGTTTTGTTTTAATTGGAACGCTCCATCCTCGAAGGTTTTTACATATGTTTGGCTAATTGACATAATAAATCGTCTGACCTTTTGTGGAAGAATGAATGGATCATAGGGTCCATATCTTCCACTTAACTTGATTTCAACTAGATTAGATTGTGAATGATCTAGTCCCGAAATTAATTGTAGGATCAAACCATTCACGGTAGAATAGTGGAATCTTCTTATTCAGAGCAACATACTCCAATTCATATTTATAATGAATTATACCATAAAAGTCGTCTTCTCCTCCGTCAGTGATACCTTTAACATACAACCCACTATTTTTTTGTTTTCTTACCATCAGCCCATGCCTTTGTATGAAACTTATAACCATTAACGAAGTAGATGTTCCACGATGTTATCTTTAAATTAGGTCCCCAAGAAAGTCCCTTCCAGTTTGGGTTGATTACATTCCTTTCATCATGAACATGTGTTTTATTGATAAGAAAACATTACTTTATTTATGAAATTCTGATTAAATAAGAAGCACATATGGATTTAGGTTACACTTACGTAGCTCTTGATCCATTCTGGAAAATTATTATGTATAACTATCAAAGCTTCTTCATCATTGATTGAGTACACTTGTAAGAACAATCTTCAAATATTAATCAGAATTAGTTAGTGAACTACACAACCTACAATAATTTAATTCAAATTATGTACAACTAAACTTACTTAGTAAATGGTTTGACCTCTTTGCAATTGACGAGGACAAGACTTTGCTAGAACCAATAGTCTTTGCTAGAACCACTTGGGCGTCCACATTTATTCAAAATCGACAATGTGTATGAGTCTTCCTCATTTGTATGACAATATCTATTTGACAACAAGCTGACACGTTTGAAATAATGAGAGAGAAAATATGTTATCACTTAGTGTAGGTAGAATGCACATATTGATTCTTCTACTCATACCAAATTACACACCGATTTCTTTGAATCTCCCATCATCCTAAAGCAAAACACTAATTATTATGTTTTTCAGACGCTTTTAAACATTGAAATAATTAACATAATGGTTACCTTTCAAAGGGATACATCCATCGATACTGAACAGGACCATCAAGTATTGTTTACAAATGAAAATGAATGACAAGGTGTTCCATTGAATCAAATAAAGCTAGTGGAAATATTCGTTCTAACTTACATAAGATGATTGCTATGTTTTCTTTCATTCTGACAAGATCATTTATCCTCAATGTATTAGAACATAAGTCTTTAAAGAATCGACTTAAGTCAGTAAGGGCACTCCACACAAATTCTGGTAATGACCGAAAACATATTGGGAGTAAACACTCCATGAAAACGTGACAGTCGTGACTTTTCATGCCGTGCATACTTCCCTTGTCTTGGTTCCTTGCAATGTTAGAGGCATAACCATCTGACATCTTCAACTCGGTGATCCATTTATAAATTGACTTAGCATATTTCTTTGAGAATGTGTAGTTGGCCTTTGGCTTTGCTAACTTTCCATTTTGTAATTAAACCAACTCCAAGTCTCCACAGACACACAATTCAGAAACATCCATTCTCGCATTTTGATTGTCCTTCGTTTTCTTCTTAACGTCTATTAAAGTGTTGAAGACATTATAAAAATAATAATTCTATGTGCATAACATCAAGGTTGTGCCTTAACAAATTGCCCTTCCAATATGGCAGATCCCAAAATATTGTCCTTTTGTTCCAATTATGATATTGTCCATACCTAGAAAAAGTTTCAAATGGACCATCTGTCACTTTTGGGAAGTCACGAAGAATCTCCCATAATTCATTTTCATTTAAGACATAAGGTGGGTCATCCATTTCAACTCAGTTTTTAAGAAATCTCCTCTAACTCCTCTTGAAATGATGATTGGCTGGGAAAAATCACCGATGACAGTCAAACTAGGAACTTTTATCTCCATGCTTTAGTGTCCTCCATACAATAAGGACAAGCTAATTTACCTCCCACTGATGTGAGTTGATATTTAGATGTTTTCATTTAAGGTGACATTTTAATTTAAGATCGAGATTTTAGCATTAATGGTGAGGACCTAAGGAAGATTCCCACCGTACACAAACTTAACCAAATGGTTAAGTAAGTGTGAAGATTCACTTCACAAAGGCAAAGATGGAAAAACAAGATATGGTGAATATGGAATGCAAATGCGGAAATGAATAGGGAACATGGTCAACATCAATGGTGGTCATTGCCAAACCAAATGATGATTCATACTCAATAAATGAGCCAAAACCCAAGCACACAATTCAAGGAAACATGTGAAAATTAAGAGCATAAATGGAAAGGAAAATGGAAGAAGAAACTTAGGGAAGGTATGGTGAGGATGATCACGCCACTTGAGGTGTGGAGGCCACCAAGATAAGTGGAAGGGGCCGCCACTTGAGAGCCTTACATTCTTCAAGATAAGACCATGTAAATAGGAAACAAGCCTCAGTATAAGCTCTCACAAAATGTGCAAAGTAACTTTTCTATTCAATTTCAACATGTAAAATACAATGGTAGGCCTCTATTTATAGGATAAAAAGCCTTGGAAAACAACCAAGAGGGGAATGATGGGAAAAAGGGAAAAAATGGCCAGCCTTAGGGTTTGACTAAGTCAAACCCGCATCCTAGGCTTGTCCTTCTAGAAACTAGGTCAAATTGCCTTCCTGAAGGGCTAGGAACAAGCTAAAATGATACCTACACCCCCTATTATGCTAAAGGCACCTTATTCTAGCTTATCTTTGCTATTTGGACCCCTAAAGTGAGCCCAAAATTATTTACAACATATTCTATCTCTTAAGAAGACCAATAGGAAGAACTTCTGATATTCGAGTTTATAGCTTCTTCTTTTGTTGATTCTTTCTCGAGGCTTGGTGGGGCCTGACTTTGTATCTTGAGATGATTGAACCTTTTGGGAAGTGCTTGTTGTGTCCTTCGTTATCTGTCGGTTTGTATCATGCTCCCGAGGTTCGAAAGAATTCGTCCTCGAATTTAGAACTCCTGCAAATAACATAGTAAGTTCGTTCACATGATTTGTATAGGGTAGGTGTGAAGCAAACTTATGTTCATTAAGCTTAGAGATATACATGGTTGAATTCTAGCTATAGCCCATGTTTGGAAAGAATATTTGGGGATGAAATGATTTTGGGATAATCCTCTTAGAAGGTGATAACCTTTAAGAGATTTTTTAATATCATTCCTAAACTTCTTTATCAAATATGTCAAGTATTTAGAACATTTAGGTAATGAAAAAGACAGGGAAGAAAAACACCTTTGAGGTGAAGTGATGATACCCATGTTATCTTGTCCTTCGTTTTCTCTTTCATTTTCACTTTTGGTTTTTGTTTAAATTTGGGCCTGGTGTTCCTCTTTTAGCTTTGAGGTTCTTTTATTTGGACAATTGGCAGCTATGTGCCCAAACCCTAAACATTTAAAACATTTTGTGCTTGAAGGTTTCGTGGGTGACTTAGGGGTAGAGGTAGAAGGTTTGTCTTTAAAAACGCTATAGGAAGAAGTGGTTTCTTTTGAAAAATTGGAAGGAGAAGTTTGTTGATTTTCTCGACAAGTGTACCGAATCAACCGTAACATAGTACTCTTTAAAGTACGAATGTCGAACCCATAGGGAACAATTCTAATTAAGAAGTTTAGTTATAAAACTCATTAAGTATAGAAAATAATTTTGAGAACATGTTCATAACCAAATTAAAGATTTCACAAATAACTCAAAGATTTAGGGTTTGATTCAACCAAAAACAAAACTAACTTATCAAATATAGAGAAAGATACTTGGGATTTAATTAAGTATATTTCAATCATTTGTATTTTGGAATAATACAATACATAATACTCAAAACTACTTATTCTCGATGCTTAATTTAAAGTCATTCACCTTGATTCCTCACAGATGAAATTCATAAGATAATTTCTCAAACACTGATTCCTCATATACCTAACAAATCATCCAGCTTTATGAACATAATTATGATGCAATTAATAACCTGAAATCTATTCCTACATTACAAGTTATCAAGTATTTTCATCTATTTCAGATCCTTAAAGGTACTTTCCAGTTAAATTTAAGGATTAAAATCAAGACTCCATTTATCAGATAGAATCAAGCAATAAGCATGAAATGAAAATACCAAGAACAAGTAGAAAAGAGAATATTATATATATATATATATATATATCACCAAGAATACATTTGATCAAAGTAGAATACAATCAATCCCAAGTTAGAAAGCACTTAGCCACACATGACAGATCTGGATTGCATAAGAAGGGTTTATCTAAGCAAGTTCTTTTCTTAGAATAGAGTTCAACTCTTCTTCTCTCACCAATCTCTCTCTATAAAAATCCAATCTTTTTCCACCGCTTATGTTTTCACTTTGTTCCAAAAATTATATATTGAACTTTAGCTCAAGCGAGCCAATTAAGCTTAAGCTAGATCTTTCGGTGCATTTTTAGCTTGAGCTAGCAATTCTAGCCTGGGCTAGATTAGTACTGCACCTTTAATCAACTCTGGACAGTTTTAGCTTGAGCTAAATCCTCTAGCTTGAGCTAAATCTTCTTGTCATTCAATTAAGTTTTTGCTTTCTTTCTTTCAATGCTTCATATTCATCTGCAATTTACACAAAAATTGACATTAAATTTCTTCATTTGTTTCTTGGTTCAAAATATATAATCAAATTCAATAATTCTCAGATTAGGGTAATTTTCTTACATTAAGCAACAATTAAGTTCCAAAGTGTTGAATTTTCTCAATCATAAAAACTACACATCGGCACTTATCAATTTCCTCTCAACCTAGAATCTTTCTTGTCCTCAAGCAAAGTAATTGAATCCCAAAAAAAAAAAAGAGTTCATTCCTCCCCAAATCCTTAGAAACAAATCTATAGTTCAATATCAGAACAACTTCATGAAAAGAGCACAGGATAATTCAACAAAAAATTATGGTGTTTCCTATCAATTCAAACCAAGACAAGATAAGAATGTATTCAATTTCAAAAGTAAACAATTGTTACTCTTCAATGAGAATCAAACTAAGGAATTTCTCTCTTCATTCCTCACTGGTGTGTGTTTTCCCTCTCTTTTCACTAATTTCCAAGCTAATTTAAGGTTGCCCTTCATTTCTAGTTGATCACAAACATAGATCTTGAGGTCTTTTTCAGGTTGTAATGAGGTTGGGTTACAAAGAAAATTTGGTTTTTACAGGATAACAAAATGCACACTTAACAAAATATTAGCATATTTTCAATTGCATTTCTAATTGTGTTATTCATTATCCCTTCCATAAGATTCATCCACATTACTTCCCTTTTTATTCTTGTAATCCCCTTTTCTTTTTTTCTTTTTTTTAGAAAAGAGAATGAGAATGTGGATTATTTTGTAATCCTTTTTTTTTTCATTTTCAAGATCCCAACAGCCTCACCAAACCCAATTCTTCTAATTATAGAAATTTGAATTGCACCTATGCTCTCCTTTTGTTAGCATACCACAGGGTAGGACAATATATGTATATCAAAAGTTAGGGTGCAATAAAACAAACTTTAGCTCAAAAAGGATTATTTTTCTACACATTTCATTATATATTGCAAAGGTTAGCTGTTTGGCCCTGAGTTTTCTCACTTCCAACTCTATTAAACATGCCTCAATCATCTCCATATTTGATTTTGTGATGCAAATTGACTAGAAAATTAGGCAACATCAATCAACTCTTAACTAGTGAAAGTCTCTCAAACTGTTTAAAGGTTTCACACTTTCACTTGGTTGGCTAATTTCAATTCCTCATTTGTTCTCAGTCATTGCTTTCAACTGTTTACCTTGTTCCAACTTTTACACATTACTATCTTTTCTCAATTTGAATGATGGTTCCAACCACAAATTCTTTTTCAAATTAAGTCCCTGATCAATCCATTTGGTTGTTCTAATTTAAAACTATGGTTTGATTTCTTTTTTCCAAAAAATTATATCATCATCTATCTATATACAAGATTTCACAAAATATGCAAACATCAGCTACTATACTAACTTAAACTTGCCATCAACAAAAGCTAAAGTAAAAAATATTAAACTAAACTGCTAAAGTCAACTTACTAAACTAAACTACTTAAACTAAATTAATACTGAAATTAAAGTTAAACAAAAAAGATAAAACCAGTTTTTTGTTCATTGTGCATGGCAAGTATCAATCTCCTCTTGTGATTTTGTTCCGCTTTGTGCCAACATCATCATTCTGAACTTTGTTTTGAATCTTCATCTCCTGTTGCTTCTCCAGATGGTCCAACTCCCATTTCTGGTGTATCTTTAACTCTAGTCCCAACTCTAGACACTCTTGCCTCCCCTGAAAAATTGTGCATGTCCTTAGGGCAAGATAGATAGTCATCAAATTCAGTGGGTGTTAACGACGGATTATTTAATACCAATTGTGGATTTGGTGCGACTCATTTTTCTGCACATGTAAGAATACGCATTTCTCAAACCAAAGTGTTTTATTTGATTGACATTTTAACAAACACTTGGTATGTATGATATAGAATGACATTGAATGAGTAATTTTTGGTATTTAATCCATGGAAGACGGTGCTTAACTTTGGATAAACTCAAAATAACAATCACATTCAACATCAAAACATTCAAATATCAACAAGATTGAATCTTTGAGTTTATAGCAATTTAGCAATGAAATCTTAAAATGAATGGAGAAGGCAACATGCTTGAATGGAAATGGCAACGATGATGGCTATGGAGATGATAGATTTATACATAAAACACTTACCTTGATAATGGAAATGTAGATGAAATGTTTGAATGAGTATGAAAGCTTTGGGATGGAATTTTAAACATTGGGAAATCTTGACTGAAAATGAGTTAGGGTGCAGGATTTTCAAAAGTGATTTTAAAATGCTGCAGCTTTTATTTATTTATTTATTTTAAGAAAAAACCCACTAGCTTAGGCTAGATCTTTTTAGCTCAGGCTAAAGTATGGCAGAGAGCAACAAATTTGTTTAGCTCGAGCTAGATCAGTTTAGCTCAGGCTAAAATTTGGCCAGCTAGATCAGTTTAGCTCAGGCTAAAATTTGCCCGAGAGCAACAGATTTGTTTAGCTCAAGCTAAAATTTGGCAGAGAGCAACAAAGTTTTCTAGTTCAAGCTAGCTCATTTTAGCTCAGGCTAGAATTTGGAAGAGAGCAACAGAGTTGTTTAGCTCAAGCTCAAGCTCAAGCTCAGGCTAACTCAGTTTAGCTCAAGCTAAAATTGCAGAACGAAATTTCTTTCTTTTTTTGCATATCTAGCTTAGGCTAAAAGTTCTAGCTTAAGCTAAAATTACCCTGCAATGAAATTTTCTTGAAAATTTTCATTTTGTCTTTGCCAAAAGTTTCAATCCTTTCTAAGCTTTCTTCCATCCATTCATTTCACCTAACATTTCAAACCTACATGACCATTTCACATATCAAACTGGTTTTAAAGACATCAAATATTAAAACATACTACTAAGTCAAAACAAAAATTAAAGACACATTTCAAAACAAAACACTGGGTTGCCTTCCAGCAAGCGCTCGTTTAACGTCATATAGCTTGACGCCTGATTAATGTCATTAAAGGTTCAACAACAATCACATCCACTCTGAAATACTCTTTCTGATCATTTGAATATTTTATTGCTTCAAAAACATTAAAGCTTACTTCTTCATCTTGAGCACAAACCTTCAATCTTCCTTTTCCTACATTAATTATAACTTTGGCATTTTTCATGAATGGTCTTCCTAGTATTAAAGGTACTTCAGCATCTTCTTCAATATCCATAACAACAAAATCTATTGGGAATAGAAATTTATCTACCTTTACCAACAAATCTTCAACTATTCCATTGGATATTTGATTGATCTATCAGCCAACTGCAAAGTCATTCTTGTTGGTTCACTTCTACATATCCAATTTTATTCAGCATTGATAAAGGCATCAAATTAATACTAGCTCCAAGATCCAATAATGTCTTTCCAGCAGTGAGATTTTCTATGGTAATTGGCCAAGTGAAACTCCCAAGATCTCTAGATTTCTGCGGTAATGATTTTTGAATTATAGCACTGCATCCAACTTCCAATTCAACTATCTTATGGTCATTGAATTTTATTTTCTTTGTCAATAATTCCTTCATGAATTGAGCATATGTAGGCATCTGCTTTAAAGCTTCAGTAAAAGGAATGTTAATTTGCAATCTTTTGAGAATATCCATAAATCTTGCAAATTGCCTTTCTTTGCATTTCTTTGTAGGAGCATATGGATAAGGTACATCTTTTATAGAAACACTCCTTTCTTGTTTTTCACTTTTTTTATTTTTTTTCTATTTTCTCTCTAATATCTACAACATCTTCCTTATTCCTTTTTTCTCCTCCCTCACACTCGATTTGTTATTTTTCAATCTCTATATCTTTTAAAACCTCCTCCTCAACAACTAAGTTTTCCCCCATTTCCTTTTCCTATAACTTTCCCATTTATGGTAGTGATAGAAATGCAATGATCCTTCGGATTGATTTGTGTATTGGCTGAAAATTGACTTCCTTGATTATCAGCTAACTATTTAGCCAATTGCCCCACCTGTGTCTCTAAATCCTTATTGATGCTTTAGTATTTTTCTGATTGGATAGAGAGGCTTGCATGAACTTCTCAAAAGTATTGTCCAATTTTGATGTTCTCCCATGAATGGAAGGATAATGTGGTTGGTACCAAGGAACTTGCCTGTTAGATGATCCAGCTTCTTGCTTCCATCCAAAACCTTGATTTGGATTATTCCTCCACCCTTGAGCCATGTTATTTGGATAGTTAGATGAAAAGCCATCTTGCCTTCCTTGATTATTCATATACTGAACCTCTTCCTCTGATGGATTTTGATAAAAGCATTGGCCATTAAGATGATCTCCCCCACAAAAATCACACTTCAAAGTTTCATTCTGAATTGAAGGAGAATTTACTGCATGTAATTGTTGAGGTAGTTTTTGACATTTGCTTGGTTAATGCCTCAATTTGCTGAGTCGAAATTTTATTTTGTGCTAAAATTGCATCTGAAGTACTAACACCCCTTTCTTTTGCACTGTATATCTGTCGTGTTGAGCTTGGTAATCTGTTGAGGCTAAGGCAACAATGATTCTTATAGCTTGCTCTACATCAACAGTCATTATTATACCTCCTGCCAACTCATAGAATGTGGATAGATGAGTATAAGGGTCTTCATGATCCATTCCAGTGAATTGATGAGTGTTGATTAAGCTAAGAAAAGTTGGCTTCATTTCTAATGATTTGGTGGCAGGAGGTA
>Ga0123342_1008290_pt1 | contig 13185 bp, 12 predicted proteins | sample Turbeawhitnodule_FD_89960 | JGI IMG/M metagenome (GOLD analysis project Ga0123342, IMG submission 89960) | Root nodule microbial communities of legume samples collected from Mexico - Turtle bean Mexico white nodule | ecosystem: Host-associated > Plants > Roots > Nodule | place: Mexico: Nepantla...
AATATTAATATTAATACTAATATTAATATTAATACTAATATTAATATTAATACTAATATTAATATTAATACTAATATTAATATTAATACTAATATTAATATTAATACTAATATTAATATTAATTCTAATACTAAACCTGGGATGAATGAAGAAAGTGCAGTGGGTCCCACATTGTTGGGTTGGATCCAACCACCAACCAATCTTATTGCACCGCTTCCTTCTAACTGTCCTTTTCTTCTACATTCTAATATCAAATATTAGGTTTTCATATTTTTTATTCTTAAATATTTCTATATATTTTTAGTTGCTAAATAATTTTCAGTTCACACACCATCATCAAGTGATAATAAATAATTTATTTTGGCAAACTTAAGTTTTCATTGAGAAAGTCTAATCCATTGGTTGAATTATGTGTAATAATATATTATAAGTTTACTTTATCTAAAACGATATCTAATAAGATTTTTTTCAATAAGAATTCTTTCATTTTATATATATATATATATATATATATATATTTAAATTATCAATAAAAAATCATTAAATAAAATTTAATTTTAAAAGTAAAAAACAATTAACTATTATATTAATTAAATTAAATAATATTGTAAAAACTAAAAAATTTACTAAAACTAAAAAAAATTGATAGTTAACTAGTTATATATTAATTTAAAAATTATTTATTAATAATAAAAATTAATTTAAAAATCAATAATTTTTATTTTATTTTCTAATAATATATAATTTAATCACTATAACAATTAACTACTTTTTAAAAAAAATAGTTTTTATTTAATATTTTTTTTCTAGGGAAATATTTAAAATATTTTCTAAATTTAAAAATTATTTTTTAACTAATATTTAATTAGTTATTAAAATTTTAACAATTTAATATCTTATAAATTTAGAATAATATTTAATTCAATTAAGTTATCATGATACATTGCTGACCGAGTTGTTAGTGTATTTGTTATATTTGATGTTGTTATTTAATAACAAATAAACTATACAAACTATAACGTTAACAAATTGTATCAAAAATAAATTTTCAAAAAAGTTTAAGAAAAGAATATTAAATACGATATTGTAATTCAAGTTTTGTTATGCTAATAAAGTATAAGAAAATATATTATGATAGGGTAAAACATTTTCATGCCTTTTTTTAATAATTTGTGATTTTTCAAAAACATCTCATATTTTTTTAAATTAATTCTGTTGTTGACACATCGCATTTGATTTTTTTTATAAATTTAATGTAAAAAAAATCAAGGATTAAATAGATTATATTAATTATGCATTTTCATTTTGTGATTCAGTTATAGATTATCGTGTTATGATATAACCAAACGCGTATATAAAGGGACAAATGATTGAATCATCTTAATTATTAAAAAATATAGTTTTATGAGAAAATAATTATTCTTTATAATATTTAGTTTAAAATCAAGTGTAGAATGATTTCTAATCAATTTAAAATGCATAAATTTTACTTGAGTAATACATTAAAATAATTAAGTTCATGAACTTCTTAAAAAAACTACTCATATTCATAAATAAAAGTAATTTTATTTCTTCTTTTAATATAACTATTTTCAACCAAAATTTTAAAATATTAGCTAAACATAAATTATTTTTTAAAATTTAAAATGATATTACTTACTTTTTTATCAATTATTTTTACTCACTATTTTATTAATTATATTATTTTTGTACTTCATTTTTGATTAACTTATATAATATAGATAGATAAAACAGTATAAAAAGTTTGGTAATTGTTTCATTAAAATTAAAAATATTATATTTTTTAAGTTTTACAAATAAAAAGCTAAAAGAGAGTAATAAATAATTTCAAATAAAAAAAAAAGTTCTCAAATCAAATTCAAGTTAGCGTTAATTCCTTTGATAATATATTTAAACGAAAAAATCAAACTAAACGGTTTTAAAGTGTTTGCACTGGAATCAAATAATACTTCACCATAATGTCCAATCTACCCTTTAATTATCCAAAAATATTCGAAATAACCAAAGGGCATTATGGTAATCATGTGAAAACACTATACGAAGCTTGTTGTTTCAGATGATGTGTTCCCAGTGGGTGACCTTCCCCATAAAGAGAAGGAACACCCAATATTCTGTTTTTCTGTCACAATTCCCATTTCACAACCCAAACCCCAAATTTATAATCTTTTTCCAAACCCCATTGTTTTTCCTAAGAGAAAATTCCCTCTAATTCCGTTCATTTGTCGCGTTTTTTCGATTCTTGACGGGGTTTTCTCGGCGCGTGGCCGATCTCCGGCAGCAAATGGCGGCGGGGACAATGGCGACGGCGGCCGGGGCGGTGGTGATGCTGTACTATGTGCTGAGCCGGCGGCTATCGCGGAAGACGGAGGAGGATAGCGAGGATCACGGCGGCGGCGACGTGTCGAAATCGAGCAGATCGGTTCGTCGGAAAAGGCTTTCGAGGCGCCCGGCTCAGGCTCCGGCGACGCTGCTGGAGTCGATCGGAACGCTGTCGGAGACCTTGAGGTTCACGTATTCCGAGACCCTCGGGAAGTGGCCCATCGGCGATTTGGCCTTCGGCATCAACTACTTCATGCGCAAGCAGGTAATTTTATGAGATTCTGAATAGAATTGAATGTTTTTAAGTGACTTTGAGCGGTTTTCTGTTTCTGGGCATGTAGAAAGGTGCAGGCTTTTTGGGGATTGTGACTTGATGAATAATGGGTGTGTGCGTGTGATGGTTTGCACTTTGCAGGGTAATTTGGCAGTTGCAAGTGTCTATGCTGGGAGTGATTCTGTGCAGCTCAAGGGGGATGAGATAATTGTGGAGCTCTATGAGTTGTTGAGGCTTTTGACTTTGTGTATGCTTTTCTCCAAGAAGCCGTTTCCTGTGTTTTTAGATTCTGCTGGGTTTTCCCTTGATGATGTGCTCATTCAGAAGCCGAAAGCTGGGGTATGTTTTGTCCTTATGCTCTCTCTCTCTCTCTATGCTCTATTACTTTTTATTTGTGTATTTTATATAATTTGGGGTGAGTGGTGGAGAGGAGTAGGACAGACCACACGCTCTCACATAGAGAGTCTGACTCAGCGCTCAGATGAGTTTAGAGATAGTGGCATCATTCTCACCTTTGTTCAGAAGGAAACGACAATGAATTGAATCCAAAGGTCATTCTACTTGTATATTGATCCTCTCTGTAAATATATTATATACTAAAAAGAAAACTATTACCACAAAAACACAAGTTTTTGTTAGGGTCCTTTGTAGGTGACATAAAGTGCTGTTACGTTTCCCATTTCATGTTTGTCCCCATATTTGGTTATATAGGAAAACTTTGTTGACTCTTTTGAGATAAGAGAGACGTATAGTTTGGATTACCCGTGGTGTATTAGGCTTTGAAAATGACACTTTTTTAACACTATTTTTTTCTTGTTTTTTTTTGTTAACATTAAGAGATTAAGAGATAAGAGACCCCTGGTGGCTTAAGGAGATAGAGAGACAAAAAACCTACAAACGATTCAACATGTCACATTAGAGAATCCTATCCCCCCCCTTGCAGATTTGTATCTGAATGTAAAATTTATGTTTTGTAGTGGAAGTGTGCATAAGCTGATAAAACAAGGTGTATTTCAAATTTAAATCCCAAGAGATTAAAGACAAAATGAGTATACAAAGCCAGGTTACCTTTTTTAGATTATCAGTTTTAATTTTATCTTTCACTATAGCAAATAGGTTTATTGCAACTATAATTTTTCGATTGTTACTCTGTTGTAAATTGTCAGTATTTAGAGAAGTCTGGAATGTTGGCTTAGCATAGTGAGTAATCTGTTAAAGCAATCAAAGATTTGTTATTCATGTCCTAAGAACTCGCGAGGGAGGCTTGTGCTGTACAAAGCTGTGATGTTATAAATTCCCTGTAAGATTATAACTTGGGTTATTCATTTATTTTATCACCATTTGAAGCTTCAATGACTTAAATGACCAATGCTCTCAAAGGAAGGAATGAGCTAAATAAAAAAGTGAGGTAGTGTCTTTGTTAGTATGAGATGATGATTATTGGTTTCTAGAGAAACACGCAAACAGGTGTAGACTTGAGTTTTAATTCTGAAAATATTGGTGACTCTGTCTCCTATTTCAGTCATTAATTTTACAAAATATGATCTGCCTTGTCCTGGAAAAGTATGCTTCTGCTATTTCTCTCTCTCTCTCTCTCTCTCACTGTGATCTTCTGTAATATTTCCACATGTTTTCCTATTTTTTTCTCAATTTGATGATCTATGACATGATATATTTTGCAGCTTCTGAAACCTGCATTTACAATTATATGTGATAGACAATCAAAATGTTTACTTCTACTGATCCGGGGTACTCATAGCATAAAGGACACACTGACAGCTGCAACCGGTGCTGTAGTCCCTTTTCACCATTCTGTTTTAAATGATGGTGGGATCAGCAACTTGGTTTTAGGATATGCACATTGTGGTATGGTTGCTGCTGCTAGATGGATTGCAAAGCTTTGCACTCCTACCCTACATAAGGCTCTTGATGAATTTCCAGACTTCAAAGTCAAGGTATTGTTTTTAAACATTTAATTTGGAACAACTGTATCATTACATTAGTGTGTACTGAATTGATGACCCACTGGTCATGGATATGTTATAGGATCATATTTTTTTCTCTCATTTCTTTGTTCCTTACACTATTCCTTTTTTCATAATTTTTAAATTATATTTCACTTTTTTATTTTATCTAACGACTGTTGCATACATGCCTGTATAAGTATGTTTATTAAACAGTAATCCTATTTCGTGGTTCTATAGATTGTTGGGCACTCACTTGGTGGTGGTACTGCTGCACTATTGACCTATATTCTTAGAGAGCAGAAAGAGTTCTCTTCAAGCACATGTGTCACTTTTGCTCCAGGCATGTACCTACGAAATTTTTATTCAGTTGACCTATTAGATCATTTATCAGTTTCTGCATTTTTGTAACCACATCTCATTTTGATGGTGGATGTGCATGCTAGACTGCAAGTTCACTGAAGTTTCTGTGGCAATGAGAGATTTCCAATTACTTCAGCTTATTGTTATTGCCCATCATGAGATGTACTATATCAACGTGGTTTCTATTTTTCTTGTGATTTGTTTGTTCACAAAGTTGATGGTTTTGTTACAGGTTTAACACTTAATAGCAAGCATGCCTATTTTGCCTTAGAATGTAATAGTTTCTAGTTACGTCTTCAAATAAACACTAGAGCAGAGATGAGTGAAGAATGTAACATCTCATAATATTCATTTCTTTTGAAAATCCTTATTCACTCCAATTGTTGTCTATGATTTTCTTTGATTATTATTTCTTAGAATTTTCTCTAACATGGGATCCTTTCCAGTCTTACCATACAACTGTTACTAAATTCCTTGTATCATGACTGTCTCTTTTGCAGCTGCCTGTATGACATGGGAGTTAGCAGAATCGGGAAAACACTTCATCACTACCATCATAAATGGTTCTGACTTGGTACCAACATTTTCAACTTCATCTATTGATGATCTCCGCTCCGAGGTGAGCTAGCTAGGACTTAATGTTCATTACTTAATTTGTGGAGTGACTATTGCCATTCCTAGTAAGCTAGTTCTATCTAAAAGGCTTTTTTTCTTTATCACAAAACTATAATTTTGAGAAATTATGCAAAAGTTAATTAAACAGGAGTGACAATGGACCATGCTGGAGCTGTACATTAGACTAAATTCCTGAGGTAATCTTGCTTCTGCATCTAACTCAAGTTGGTTTGTAACTAGGTCACTGCATCCTCTTGGTTGAATGATTTACGCGATCAGGTTGAACATACAAAGGTCCTGAATGTTGTCTACCGATCTGCAACCGCACTTGGATCTCGCCTACCATCTATATCTAGTGCAAAAGCTAGGGTAGCTGGTGCTGGTGCTATTCTGTGGCCAGTAACCAGTGGCACACAGGTAACTTCAACTTCAAGCTCTCTCATATCCAATTGACATTATTTAACCACTTCTGCACATTGCTATTTCGGATGTTGTTTTCAGTTTAGGGTTTAGTCAGTTGGTCAAGTCTGTACTTAACATAGACGGATGCTTTATCCTTGATCTTGACACTTACATGACTAGATATTCATTTTGTACAGGATTTCTTACACAGTGCATCCTTAATCTGATGTTGATCGTGTCTTATATTGCAGGTTGTGATGAGGCGTGCACAGAGTGTTGCTGAGGCTGTTGTCAGAACTCGTTCATCACTGTCATCATGGTCTTGCATGAGTGCGCGCCGCCGAAATGTGGGTCCATCAGTAAACTCTAAATCAGAGGATTTAACTGAAGCCTCTCTAATATCTGCAAGGAGCACAGAATCTCTTATGACTGAAGAGGTAGTAGTAGAACCTATGCTTAAGGATGAAAATACATCCTCAAGTGGAGGATCTGGCCACGATGACACAGATGAAGAAGAGCCACTCATTCCTGCTAATCAAAACATTACTGCAGCAGTTGTGGATGACTTAACAGAGGGCCAGTTATGGTATGAACTGGAGAAGGAGCTTCAAAAACAGGATAATGCTCTGAACATTCATGCTCAAGAGGAAGAGGCTGCAGCAGCAAAAGAGATCACAGAAGAAGAGAGTCAACTTGTTGATGCTGCTGCAGAATGCAGTAGCAGTTCAATCACTACATCAGACAACTTGGACAGCCATCGATTTTATCCCCCTGGCAGGATCATGCATATCGTTCCTGTACCTTCATCAGATGAATCAAATTCAAATTCTGATGACCCTGTAGAAGAACATGTCACCTTATATGAAACTCCCAGAGAGTTGTACAGCAAGCTCAGACTTTCAAGAACCATGATAAATGATCATTACATGCCAATGTATAAGAAGATGATGGAACTATTAATACGAGAACTAGAGAAAGATAGCAGCTGTAATATTTTGAATTAAAGGAAACAAAATAGCAATTGCAGAATTGTTAGTGAACTGAGTACATATTTCCCTTCTTTTTTTATCCTTGCTGGCTACTGCCATGCTGTAGAAAATTTTGATTGTATGAATTTGATTCTTTTAAGGTAGGTACATGTATAAAATGAGAAATTAAGTGTATTTACTGTTCATTTAAAAAGGTTGTATATATAACAAACGGAAATGCAGTTTTTTTTCTAACTTATTTACTCGTTTTGGAGGAGTTAAATTTACTTGAATAGTATTTTTCATGAATGGTTCATAAGCATTGTATACTCCTAAATCACTTGTGGGAGGACTTGCGGTGCAGAAGTTAACTACGGAGATGCAGATCTATATATTTATTATAATTATGAATTATATAAATTGATAATAAAGATTTATTTATATAATTATGTTTTAATATTTTTTTAGTAGAAAGATGTTTTTTATAATTGGTTCTAAAAAATTTGTTTCTTATTTTTATAATCATAATAAAAATTTATACAATAAATTTGAATTTTTAGAAAATTAATGTTATTTCTCTTTTTTTAAAATAGGCTAAAACCGTGATAGAATTCTCATAAATTCAACAACAAATATTCTTTGAATTGGACATTTCACCGATATATGTCATACGAGTGTCTAATATTTGTTTAGGATTTAGGGTTTTAAGGATCACTATCTTAAATATAACACTTTGCTAAAACTTAACCATTAAGGATTAGGAGTAAAATCATGATGGAAAATCAATTTGTAAATATCACAAGCTATAGTTCTATTATATTATTGCTCCAAAATATTCAATTTTGGTGCTTTCACTAAACTAAAGTTTGCTATTTCATCCATGCCATAAGTTCTTAAGTCATCCCGCATATATATTGCAGTACCATGCTGAAGTAAATTGGAACTCATCACATTACCATAAAAAAGAGAAATTGAAGCACATGGTTTCTGAAACAAAAACACGTTTGGACCTTGGTCGCGAAAGAATAATGTGCTCAACCAAGGAAACAATGAAACGGTACTCAGCAATACAGTTCTTTTACACACATGCTCAGGTCAGTTGTATTGATGCTGTTCTTAGACTTGATATTCAACACTTACACCAAATCAGGAGAATGAAGATCGTGAATCAATTATTAAAGAATGTACAGTTTTGATATTGAAGAATCAAGCCATTCAGCCCATCTGCCATCACTTTACATTGACATTTTCATTGCAGTTAAAATTGCTTGTTGAAATTATCAACCGCCATAGCGGTGCTTGAGGGATTCAGGGGGCTGCTCTTCCATGATACCAGAACCTGTTGTTGCCAAGTACTCGCGAATGGTTGTTTTACGGTCAGCAAGATAAGTGTGATCCAGAAAATTGTTGTAGGCTGTTTCACCAAGATTCTTTGCTGCTAATACACTACAATGAGTTTCACTAATACTGTTAATTTACAGGGAATCTAACTCTAGACAAGGTTTAAATAGTGGAAAGCTTTGTTCGCCAATTATACTATTATGGTTTTGAGGAAACTAATAATTTTTTCTTTTGTTTCCAACATTGAAAGAAAATTGAAAAGGGATATGTGGAAACTTGTCAAGTAGACAGAAAGTGTAATGAGGAGCAATGTTGCCCGTGAATTTGTGACCTGTGTGAAGAGTCCTTGTTCCATTGAACTTTTTTACCGATTAAATCTTTAACTGGTGCCTTAGTTAACATAAGCCTTGTACTATTTCCCCTGTTCAGCATCTATTAAAAAAATGACAAATGGGTTTTCACCCAGTGCTTACCAGTGCCGAAGATAAATCCGACAAGGTAACACATCATCTCTCCAAATTTTATCTATATTCCACCGCCCATATTGCTGAAAATAGATTTCCTTGTTTCCTGAATGGAACTGTAATGTAAGAATGCATAAACGAAGACAAAAGATACTAAATAAGAAAGAAACAATCTAGGTACGGCAAAAGGCATGTATAAATAGACAATCAGATTTTTCTTTCATATAAAATATAGAAATCACTTAGAGTGGTAAGATTGGAGGAAAATAAAATCTAGTGAACCATTTTACCCTTCTTTCTGCCTAGCCAGAAAGTTATGAAACAGTGAGGAATGTCTAGTAATATTTTGATTTTTATAAATATCCCACCAAGCAGAATATAGAAAACTGATATTGCTATAAATAATTCAGTTAGTGTTGTACATTAGTTAAGTAGTTAGTAGGCTGTTAATTAACTGCTAGCTATTGTACAAAAAATAGTAATGTGATGTATTGCTATAGATAGACGTGTGAGAAATAAAATTTTAGAATCAGTACTCAAATCTCTTCTCTCTCCTTTTTCTTCACTGTTTTTACAAGTGTGTTTACTGTGTGTCCTACCATACATAAGAAGAAAAATTAAAGTCTCTAATAAGAACTTTATAACTTGTGATTACTTATAATCTTAGAGTCCCTTATCTCCTTTTCAGAAAAACCTCAGTGTCATCCATCAGTGAATCTTTTATATGCAAACAATAATAACAATTCGGAGAACATGTTGAAACTTCATAAAATAAATAGTTTTTCTATTTTGATCATCTAAATCCTCAAGAGTTTTTCCACAAATGCAACTCTATTTAATTCAAAAGAAATTAGGTGGCAATCTCCCTAATCAGTTTCTGTGGTTAGATTTAAGAATAGAAGACACTATCAACTATGCCGGACACAAACATGAAAAAAATATTTGGACAGAAACAGCTTTTCTAGTTTCCAAAGCCTCTTGCCCTTAAAAATTACCAAGCCAATGAAAAATTACCTTTGCATCTAATGTTGAAAAATTCCTCATCACTGTAACGGGCACAAAGAACCTGAAAATAATTTGGCACATCGAATGACCAGTTTGCTAATTAAATAAGCAACATTCCTTATGAGCAGAGACAATTCATGCTTTGCCACGACAATAACAACCATCACATACCGCTGGAAAATCAAAAGCATTGCCATCAAGCGTTTCAGGAAGAACCTAACACACAAGCAACCAAAGATCTCAAGCCACCACAAACAAAAATATCTGAAGACTCAAAATATAAAAGCAGCATGCTAAAAATCTACATCTTCATGCTTACAGCAAGAAACCGAAACTCAACCTCCCTCTTGATAAAATCTGGAATCTGCAAATTCATCCACAGAAAATATTAGCTCCAGAGCTCAAGCTAACAAAAAACCAGCCCTCACTAAATCTGAACCTGCCAGATTCCCTGTATTTTAGACGCATTGAATTTAAAGTATTCAATACAGTACCTCGGATTTTCTGATCTCAAACACTGTTACCACAAGAGTTTCTCCTTCACATGGCTCCACACTCAAGCTCGAAATCTCCTGATAACATTTTCATCAAACACAGCATAAGCATCACATTTCCAACGCCCCTTCCATTTTTTCCTTATTTTCAATTTCACGATAAAACAAATAAAAATGGACTCGATTGTTCTTCTCAAACTATGAAGAAGTAACAGCGACGGTGTTGTCAGAACGAACCATGGTTTCGGGCTTTGCAATGCCGCGCTCGAAGAAAACAGGAGCGACGTGCGCGAAGACGCGCCGGAAGCTTTTCAACTGTGCCGTTCGGAAGTTCGCCAAATCGGGGAAAGTGCTTCGTGCGCTTCTCTCTGCGGAGGAAGGAACGGTTACGTTGATAAAGAGGAACAGTAATAGCAGAGAAAGTGAAGGTGGGAGCAATGATAGTTTACCGGAGAGGAGAGAGCCGAAGCCGCATATGGAGATGTAGCCGTCGGGAGAGAGGAGAGATTCGAAGTCGGACTCCTCGCTGAGTTCGGTGGGGATCGGAGAGGATGATCGGAGAGCGGCGGAGGCCATGGCGGTTTTTGAGACAGAAAGAGGAGCGAAAGAGAGTGAGAGAGTGGCGCGTTGGTGGGACGCGCGAAAGGCGAGTGATGAGAGTTGGAAGGGGAAGTTTATGGAGGCAATGATGGAGGCTATGTTCATCGTCCAGCAGCAACAAGCTGACTCGCGACACAGCGCGATTGAGCAGTTAGAATTTGTAGAGAACCTGTTGAATTCAGACACACAAATTCTTTTTATTTTTTCTTTATTAAAAATTTCGTCACATTCTCAAAATATTTTTTATTTTTATTTAATTATTTACTATTCAATCTTTTGTTGTCAAAATCATTAGTTATACTTTTTCTTATTTAATTTACCGATTAACTTTTCTATCTCTCTACAAAACAATTAGGTTGTTAAGTATTTTATTTTTATCTAATTATTTTATCGTTTAATTTTTCTATCGATGAAATGATTTAACCATTATTTTTACTTTCTTTTATTCAATTTACGAATTAATTTGCTTTTTCTATAAAAGTGAATTCACCGATAAATTCAAGCAAAGTAAAGATAAAAAAAATACAAGTTCATTGATATTAAAGATGAGAAAATATAAAATACTATAATTTTTTTTTACAAACCCAAAATAGACATAATTAAATAAAAATAAAAAAATTATTTTCAATAAAGTTTTTTGACGTTTATATATAAAATAAGAACTGATAAAATATGGTTATTAATTCAAGACGAGAGAAAATGGGTTAATCATCCATAGTTCTTTCTAATTGTTTTCTTTCTTATATTATCTATCAGGATCTTAGCTGTGAAGACTCATATACAATAATTCTTAAAGGTCTAAAGTACTAGAGGACCATTGAACTGTAATTCCTTAACAAAATTTGCTTTAACCTCAAGAATTAATATTAATGCAATTATACATTAAAATTGTATCTTTTATATAATAAAATAACAAGATAATATAACCTTTATTTTTACTTTTAACTAATCATTAATGATAATCGCATTATTTATTTTAGTTTGTCCTTCAAATGTTGAAATCATATTTTATACATATGATATTTAAATGAATATTTGCAACACTTTCAAATTACATGTTATAGAATCTCTTTAGGAACTCAAACTCCAAATTTCATCGCAATTCATATAACCCAAACATCATTCAAAGTTATTCAAATTAAAAAACAAAGTGAAGAAAAACAAGACACAAAACACATGCATTCCATCAATTGTTATGAATTAATAAGAAGTGGTGGATATCTTTATAAGAAAATGATAAAAAATGGTAAGAAGAAGAGATGTTTCTTATTTCAGTATTGTCACATCATATATGAGGAGTTTTTTCCTCCAAGGGATACTAATCATGAGATTACAATATTGCATACAATAATTGCATATAATTTGATATTTATTATTTCTTTAATACTCCCCTCAAGTTGGTAGGTGAAGATCATGAACTAGTAGTGTCAAAAACCGTTCCTTGCCCGGTGCCTTTGTAAAAATATATGCGAGCTGATGCTGTGTCGGTACATATGATTATCCCAACTTGTAATTTTTCTCACACAATGTGACAGTCGATCTCAATGTGTTTTGTGCGTTCATGAAATACTGGGTTTGCTGCTATATGTAATGCCGCTTGATTGTCACAAAAAAAAGTTTTAAAGCCTGCAACAGATATCGCAACTAAACTATCTCCAAACTGCTTCCGCTGATGATCTTGATACGTTTGTCTTTTTTTTTTTTTTACTTCTCTATATATTGATTTAAGGTCCGAACTGAAGAGAGGCTGTCAGAGCACCAAGATTGATGCTCTGATACCATATAAGAAAATGATAAAAAATGGTAAGAAGAAGTTTCTTATTGTTTTAGGTATATTGTTACATCACTTCATCATAGAGTATGTGAAAGAAGTAACCCAATCCAAACCCCAAACCTTTAAATCCTACCCCAGTATACGTAGGGATATTATTAAATTAATTGCATATAATTGGGTACAATATCGTACAATAATGATATATAATTTGATAATTATTATTTCCTTAATAGTCTATTTACATCTATATAAAATATATATTTTATAATTATAATTTCATTAACTTGTACTACGTATGCTAGCTTAGTAAATTAAACATGCAAATTGGTATGGGACCAATAGCTTCTTCAACTATTAATGTTCTTTTGGGTTTCTTTTGAACCTTAGTCAAGTAGAGGCAACTTGACCGGGACGCAAGAACCTTGCCTCGTCAAACCTGGATCGGCTTCTGCGTCGTCTTAGCCTCCGTCCTTCACCGTGATTCACCTCAAGAACCTGCAAAAGACAGAACGGCGCCGCTGCGGCCGATCACGCTCCGACGCCCAAGTCAGCGACTGAACCACCAAATACTAAGAGAAAAC
>Ga0123342_1008291_pt1 | contig 13183 bp, 13 predicted proteins | sample Turbeawhitnodule_FD_89960 | JGI IMG/M metagenome (GOLD analysis project Ga0123342, IMG submission 89960) | Root nodule microbial communities of legume samples collected from Mexico - Turtle bean Mexico white nodule | ecosystem: Host-associated > Plants > Roots > Nodule | place: Mexico: Nepantla...
GGCTTGGGCCTCATCTTTATTTTATGTCTTCTTTTAATTTTGAGAAGACTAGAAGGAAGAACTTCAAATGTGAGGATGGATGTCCTCTTCCTCCATTAATAAAAGCCTCATTTATTTGATTCTCATCAGTGTTGATGGCGCCTTTCTCCAAAATTGTGCACTCTCCAATCTTGTTTTTGACTCCCATAGTGCATATGATGCCTAGTAGATCTTATAGGCCCTCATCTCCTTTCTCTAGCTTGCCTCTCTTGAGCATCCTCTAGCCTTTGCATTCTTTCCATTAGCTGCCTCATTTCTTCTTCTTTGTGAGCCATGCTCCTCTTGGCATCCTCAAGCTCTCCCAAAAGACGTGCCTTTTTAGGAGATTGTGGTTTAGAAGATTTCCCTGAAGATAGATGATACATGATATTGCACAAAGAGAACAAACAAATTAGTAGAAAAGATTAATAACTCTCTCCTCACTTGTATCACTCGTTTGTGTAGCAAAGAGGCGAAATAAACAAAGCACTCAAGAAAGAATTTTCTCTCAAACAAAGGTTTATCTTGGGGTTGCAAGCTCTCCAATAAAAAAGGACAAAGCCCTTAACACTTGATCTCAAAAGAACCACAAGAAAACTAAAGAATTTTAAAAGACAAACAAAAAAAGCTCAAAACAAATAAGCTAAACCAAGTTGGAAAAAGAGATGATGACAAAACTTTAAAGAAAGACAAGCAAGAAAAACACACAAAAAGACTCTAAGTTACTTACTTGACTTTTAACAATGAAGTTTTACTCTTGCTAGAAAAGTAAAGTGTCAAATCAACTCAAAGCAAATATGCTCATAAAACCAAAGCTCTAATAATCACATGATGTGAGTTGATTTTAGATGGTTCCATTTTAGAGGTGACACTTTACTTATGATTGAGATTTTCGCAAAATTTGGTGAGACCTAGGGAAGATTCCCATTGGACACGAACTTAACCAAGTGGTTAAGTAAGTATGAATGTTCACTTCCAAAGACAAAGAGGAAAATCACATAATAGGGTGAACATGATGTATGGTGCGGAATGTAAAAGACATGAAAGGAAACACAAGATATGGAAGGAAACCGAAATGGAAAAGAAGCAAAATAAGAATACCAACACAAAGATAAAAGTGTAATGGAAAACGGGCCATGAACTATGATTACTACTTAAATTTTCAAAGGGATTCATTCCATCAGTAGCCAATCCAAGTCTTAAGTTTCTTGATTCTTTTCCAAATTCAAGAAATTCTTTATCAATCTTCTTTCATTGCAAAGAATCAGCTAGATGACGAAGTAGTCCATCAAATTTTCTATTATCTGCATGCCACCTAAGGTTTTTAGCGTCATCTGAATTTGCAAACAAATGCTTAAACCTTGAAATTATTGAAAGATACCAAACGACCTTAGCAGGAAGACCTTCCTTTGTGACTTCATCATTATATTCTTTTTCACTAACTTTAACTTTATAACGTACACATCTTCTTAAATTATCATCCTCATTTCTGTATAAAATACAATCATTAGGATATGAATGTATTTTTTTATATTCCATTGCCTTCAAACAAAGAATCTTTTTTGCCTCATAATTTCGGACGGGTAATGTATTTCCTTCTGGGAGCATGCCCTTCAGCAATTCAAGTAATTTTGTAAAGCTTTTGTTAGTCCATGCCATTCATTGCTTTCAAATTCATCAACCTTAACAGTGTTGATAATCGTGTGAAGTTAGTTGAACCCGGATACAAAGGAGTCTATGCATCATTAGACATATTTTCAAAAACCGCTTTAGCAAAAGATTCTGCTCCCACATCACGAATCATGTCCTCTAATCTATTGTCCATTGGGAAATCATCAACAAACTCTGAAGCTTCGCGGAAACTTGGTAAGTGCTACAATTCACCATGTCACGTCCATGTTGTATAAATTTTTAAAAATCCATCACACAAAAGATGTTCTCTAATTTCAGAAACATTAATGTTCTTCCATTCAAACAATTCACACAAGGACACCTCATTCTTACCCGTTATGATTACTAACGTCATTACAGGTTGCCAACTGTATGAATTCTTTCACCCCTCTTTCGTATGCATCAGTTATACGTGGTGTATTGATCCAGTCCGATCCATAAAGCTGGTAAACTAAGAAAACTATTTAATTCATTATAAACCTAAATCAAAATTGTCGAAGATCAGACACCCTGAAACTAACCATAAACACAAATATTATCTAATTCATTATGAAACTAAATCAAAATTGTCGAAGGTCGGACACCTCATGACTCAGCATCAACGCGTTCAATACAAACTAGTATTATATAATTCATTATAAAAACTAAATAAAAATTATCGAAGGTCGGAGACCCTCGGACTCAGGATCAAAGCCTTCAATGTATACAAATATTATCTAATTCATTATAAAACAAAATCCAAATTGTTGAGGGTTGGACACCCTCAAACTCATAATCAACACGTTGCATTCACAAAATAATTAAAAAATGTAAAGAGTATTAAAACACTAATAAAAATATATAATATTAAAATACTATTAAAAAAAACTACAAAAATATTAAAACACTAATAAAAAAATTAAAATTATTAAAATGATAAAAAAAATATAAAATATTAAAACACTAACCTGGCAGGAAAAAATGGCACAGGTGAGCGAAGCATGAGGGCGGCCAGGCGCGAACGCAGGGAGGAGTGGCGGTGTGGAGAGGAGTGGTGCCGATGTCCACCAGCGCGAAGAGAAGTGGCAGCGCAGAGAGCACTGGTGCGGCATAAATGAGGAAGTGAGGGAGGAAGGTGCGACAATGCGACGTGAGTGAGGAAGAAGAGCGGACGACGCGATGAGGGTGGGAGAGCGGCAACGAACTGCAAAGGCGCAGCTCAAGGGGGAGGTTCAGTGAGAGTGAGGAAAAGGGAGAGATGAGAGGAAGAGATGAATGGAGTAGAGTATTCTGCACAGAGAGTGAGGAAAGAGTGATGAGAAGGAAGAGATGAAGTGAAGAGGGATTACACCTTTTTTTTTTTACTCTTGCAATCTGCGCAGTGTAGTTGTAATAGTGCTAGATCTGGTTTATAATGATGGTTCACTAGGAACCGTTGCAGAAAATCAATAAACTACACATATAACGACAATTCACGCAGGAATCATCATTAAAAGTAGCGAAAATTTGAAAAAAATTACAACAATGTCACCATCTCTCTTATTATGACTATTCTTTCATAATTGTTTTTATAAGTAGTCATATTTACATATTTTGTACTAGTATCCAATCCTCTTTTTGTAATAGTTTTATTTTTGTATATTTTTCTTTCATCGTAGTGTTAGTTTTTTGAATTATTTTTAATTACTTAATAATTATTATAAATTATATATTTTTTTAATTCAAATATCTTCAACTTATTCTGATAAATTTTTTATTCAAATTTATGCATAAATTAGGTTTTTTTCATGTACCTTTACATTTTTCTTCTCACACCCGTGTATTTTTTGAAATACTCAAATTACTCTTAGATAGTTTTGGGTGATTCTAGAAAAGAGGTGATTCATAAGAAAAAGGTGTCTTCGAAATAGAAAATCTAATAGACAAAACCATTCAAAAATATCCTTTCTAAAACATATTTTTTAACTTCTGAAAACTAAGTTATGAAAACATTTTGGAAAGAGCAATTCGAAAATCATTTTAAATTTGTTAGGGTGAAGAAAAAAATACCCATAAATAGTCCTTAATTGAATCCAAGCCCATTTGTTTGGCATGTATTGCCATATATGTTGGGCCAGACGCTATACATTTGAGCCTGAGCCGCTCAGATTTCCGTTTAACAAATAACACCGAAACTATATAGCGAGGAGCAAAGAGTAGACAGACACAACAAAGTGATGGAAGTGACAAGTGCTGTTCATTCTGTTGGCTTTCTGCATTTACAAACGCACCTTCAAAGGCTTAACTGTGGAGAATTATTCTTCTCCACAAAACCAAGGAAAGTGAAGGTTCCTCTTCCTTGTCATCACCACCTCCATCCAATCTACTCAAGTAATGCCAAAGTTGGTAGTAGTGACAGAACCAGTGTCATAATAAACTCCACTTCTGTTACTTCTACAGCAACTTCTGCTGCTGAGGGGTCTCTCTCTGAGGTGGAAAAGATAAAGCAGAGGTGTCTTACATGGCAGTGGAAGGGTGAATATTCAATCAACTACTTCGTTTCTTCTGATTCTCCTCAGCAGTTGCAAGCTAACCACCCTCCCCTCTTACTTGTTCATGGATTTGGTGCCTCCATTCCTCACTGGCGCAGGTAATTAAGCCACCATAACAGTCATGTGTCCAACTTTTTTCACTTCTCATGTTGCTGTTTTCTCGTCCACCCGTTTTTTCTTTTTTAGATATTGTTTTATCACATTTGTATGGTAAGCTGGTAGCCACGTAAAAAAGGATAACATAAAGTAATATGTGCATGATAGGCAATGAATTGTTGCGTTCCTCCATTTAAATTACATATCTATAACAGCAATTGATTACCCAAATTAAAATTTGTACAAATTTAGAAGCTAAGTATATCAGGAAATGCATCAGTAGTCTAGCTTTCAAGCTTTTTATTGGGATTGTCAATTACCTTTTTCCAGTAACTGTACAGAATCCCCTTCTTTTGTTCAGTCAGACAACCCCCTTTTTCAATTTCAATTGTAATTGTAATCACCAACTTCAAGTATTTGCAAGACAGAAAATGGTTGACAAAGAAAAGACCGAACTTTAGGGTGACCATGTTAATTTTTAAGTTGTTCATTGAGCTTGCATGTAATTTGCTTTGGGAAATTTTGGGTTAGGATATTGCTTGGTTTAGATTCCAAACTTAGATGCTAAAAAGGTTCACTGGATCCGGATGGAATCTCCACTATCTCAGTTAAAAAAAGATTAATGGGAAAACAAAATGACCATGGATTGTACTTTGGTGTTGAGATGATGGCTCTCAAGCAAATTCAATTCCAACTACATGAATTTTCTTACTCAGTTAATGTGCGATTTTAATCAAGCACTTTGGTTACAATTCTTACTTGTTTTTGCTAATATGATTTAAATTCCGCACATAAAAACCTTTTTTCATTTTCCTCTCATAACAAATCCTCAACAATCACCTTTTTTTTCTCATTTTACTTAACAGTGTAGTCATTGAATTGAACTAGAATGTAAGTATTTTAGTTTTTTTTTTCCTTCAGGAACATCAAGATACTAGCCCAGAATTATACTGTGTATGCTATTGATCTTCTTGGTTTTGGGGCTTCAGATAAGCCTCCAGGCTTTGAATATACCATGGAAGCTTGGGCTCAGGTATTTATTTCTTGAGGTTTTAATTGGAGATCAAATCTCCAACGTTCTCTTTTTTTGGGTGAAATCTCCAGCATATACAACATTACAAGCTTAACTTGTACCCTGTATTCACTCTAAACAGTTGATCTTGGATTTCTTGAATGAAGTTATTCAAAAGCCAACAGTACTGATTGGAAACTCTGTTGGAAGTCTGGCCTGTCTCATTGCTGCCTCAGGTATGTTTGATTTGTCCCCCAGAGGCTGGAATGTAACCTAAATTTCTGTCAAAACAGTTAAGCATAGAGTTTGCATCAGAAACTTCTTTTTTGCCATATCTATGAATTATAGTCTCCAATCAGATTCAAGTCAAACTCTTGTGAGAGGCATTGTGCTGTTAAATTGTGCTGGTGGCATGAACAACAAAGCAATTGTTGATGACTGGAGGATCAAGTTACTATTACCTTTGCTTTGGCTGATTGATTTTCTATTAAAGCAAAAGGGAATTGCCTCAGCAATTTTTGAGCGAGTTAAACAAAGGTATTCTCTTCAGGTTTGGCCATAAATTCCCTTGGATGTGTAAAGAGGCAACCTAAAATTGTATTGCTGATATGCAGAGAGAATTTAAGAAACGTTCTGAGTTCAGTGTATGGAAATAAGGAGTCTGTGGATGAAGAACTGGTGGAGGTAAGACTTTGTTGTTTACTTGTGTTGTTATTAATCTTCCTTTCTTTTGACAACATTTACTTAGAATTGAATTTTGATTCTGCAAATGAAGATCATTAGGGAACCTGCCAATGCTCCAGGGGCCTTAGATGCATTTGTGTCCATTGTGACTGGGCCACCAGGGCCGAATCCAGTGGCATTGATGCCAAACATATCCTTGCCTGTTTTACTTTTGTGGGGAGATGAAGATCCCTTTACTCCAATTGATGGACCTGTTGGCAAGTACTTTTCTTCACTGCCTTCTCAACAAGAAAATGTTAAACTCTTCCTACTTGAAGGGGTTGGACATTGTCCCCATGACGACAGACCTGACTTAGTACATGAAAAGTTGCTTCCCTGGTTGGCAAGTCTTCCAAATTCAGAGTAGTGTTAAGTACTCAGCTGTTGAAACCTGTCACTGTTTAGGCCGTCATTCCATCATCTATAACTGTCACTGTATAGGTTATGTTCATAATTTTTCTGTATTCTAATTTACACTACCAATTTTCTTCTAAGATATATACGTTTCAAATACATCGAATTAAGGTTTTCTTATATATAAAGGTTTCTTCATTTTTGTTTTGATCTTGGACTTTTCTGAGATTTCTAATGCCTTTATATAAAAAATTTAGCTCATCCATTCCCACTCCCACACTCGGGCTTATTAAGAAAATTTAAGTGAGTGGTGCAACTCGACTGATTAATTATTGAATTGGATAAAAAAAATTATTATATATATAAGTAAGTCGTGTCAAAATCACGACTTCACCCTTCTGAAATTGTCTTAAATTCACTCAAATTTATTTAATCGAAGAAAAAAATTTGTGAAATCAGATGACTTAGTTTTGCATGAAAAAGTCATCTTAAACTTACTCAACACTTAGTGTAATAGAAAATTATTTTGATATTAATTGAAATCGTGTGGATAAAGGACTTCAGTTATGCATGATTAAATTAATGATATTATTATTTTGAATAGGTTAAGCAAAACCTAACCTTAAAAAAAAGTGTTCCTGTCGGTTGACTCGCTTATCTTCGTGCGTCTACGGCGATCACACGTCCAATTATCTCTGATTTCGTTTGTGCCTTCTCTCTTGGTCAAACACTTGTAAATGCAAAGACAAAGGGCGTCCTATAGGCAGTTTGCACTCCGACGCTCAAGTCAGTATAGGGCTAGAAAACATCAATGTGAGTTGTAAAAAGCTCTCTGTATCTGTGTGTTCTGTGTAAAAACTATTACGAATGAATCGCGTATACCTTATTAGGTTTGATACTACCCTTTATATACTCTAGGGTTTCCGCTAACCACAATTAGGGTTACTGGGGGTGTGCCTTAGCGTCGCTATCACCCACCCTTAGGGCAATCTAGCGTGTAAGGCTCCCTTAATGGAGTGCAACCTCTGACGGGATGACCACCTAGGTACCAACTTGTGCACCTAATCTATGGGGCCATCCGTCCTGGGAGTGCTCTAGCTGTTCACGTGCCATGCATGCAGTTTACCCCTGGAACATGACCCTCATCGGTCGTATCTCTTCCAGAGACTCTTTACTTGTGTTACGCCTGAACGTGTCCTCCACACCACATGCATGGACCCCTCGTGATCTAGACTTCTCCCTAACTAATAACTGGTGTGTGGTTTGGGATCCACCTCTCGTGGCCCAGCTCTGCTGTTTGAGTCACTGATGTTCGATCTCTCATCGCCCTCACTATATTCACGAGGACACATTAGCACATCCTGGTGATCGATGTCTGACCACCCTCTGGTATTTTGGTGCACGTGCCTTGCGAAACACTGGCCCATGCCGCGCGTGGGACCCACCTTATGTGGGCCCACCATTACTAGTGGTCAAACAACGCCCGAGGACTGGTCGATACACAAGCCCCTTAGTCTCGAGTTATATCTTTGTTCAGCGAAGAGACTAAGTCCTCTCCCTGGCGACCTACGTGGCTATGTGTTACGGGACGTGAACAGTGCGCCGAAGTGACACTTCTCTGTACCCGTTCTAATCCGCGCACACGTGTCTTGATCAACGGCTGGGACTTAACGTCGCTTGCGCTTCTTAGTTTACGTTAAGTTTTCGAAAACGCGCGCTCCCAATCACTGTTCCATTATTCTCATAAACACCTTTGATTGTTTCATCTTCTTCCTCGAGCGCTCTCGCATTTCCTTCTGCAAAGTCCAGAACTTTCCACCCTCATCAATCAAAAGGTATGATTTTTATCGATTGATCATCCCCGTTCTTCGATTTTGTTGCTTGATAACTGTATGGGCCTGTTTAAATTCCTCGTATTTTAGGCTTTCTCTATTTTTCCTTCGTTCCTCTCTTTTTCTGGGTTTTTTTCTGGTTTTTGCACGCCATCACCCTCTTCTAAACCTTTGTTTTCTTCTTTCGTTTTTTGCTTTTTAGCTTTCTCCGAGATGGCTCGAACGAAAACAACATCCAACCCTCCTCTCCAAGTAGATTACAGAGCCCTCTACCCCTGGGCCTCCGAGGACCTCCTTGCTGAGACCTCCGCTCTCACCTCCAGTAAGGATGTGATGAAACATAGGGAGGATGAGGCAGCCCATATGCTTCGTGCGTTCGGGCGAGAGTGCGATGCTTACGTGTCCGTCCAACCCTGTGCTATAGGCGAACCCGTGTGCGCTGATGAACGCGCAAACAATAGGGAACCCTTCTTCTTTCTTTATGCCACCATCTTCAAACGTATCAAACTTCGTTTGCCGCTCACTGGGTTCGAGCGGGCTCTACTAACGGAGATCAACGTGGCCCCTGCACAGCTGCATCCCAACATTTGGGCCTTCGTGAAGGCGTTTGGTATCCTCTGCAACCACTTCAAGCACCCCCCCCCCTCTGTGGACGTCTTCCTCTATTTCTTCGAAGCCAAGAGTCCAGGGAAAAAGCTTTGGGTAACTTTAACGGGGTGGCAGGGAGTGTTCTCCTCACCCTGTTTCAACAATCGTATAAGGGCTTCAAAGGGAAGTTCTTCAGAGTGTGTTGTATCGACTACGACCGCACCCTACAGGATGGCTTCCCACTCTACTGGGTGAAGAAACTAGAGTTCAAGAAGCCGAGGACCCTGGAGGAGCTTACTCCTCACGATCGAAGCTCTGTCAAGCCCTCGCAAGCTTAGGGGCGGTGTTCAACACTGCCCAACTGATCAATTACGAGTTCAGCCCTTCTGATCTCAAAGGTTATATCGGTACTAGTCCCTACACCTTTCTCACCCCACTTTGTGTGTCTTTGATTAGCATCTTAAGCTTCATCTTTGCTTCTTACCATGCCTATTTGCATACTAATATACTCGCATATTCTGTCTTTTCATGCTTATATGCTTACTCTTGCATTCTGACCTGCTTTGCTGACCTCTTGAATTCTGACCTACTTTGCTGACCTCTTGAATTCTGACCTTAGCGTAGGTATGGTGTTGAACAAGGAAAAGTGGGCGAGGCTTGATGACGCCCTTGCTCGTTGCCAAGGGGCGCCTGGGGCCGTGGGTGCCTCTGCTCTTCCGCCCCCATCTCTGCCGTCGCCGGCGCACCTTCCCCCACTCCTTCTGCCCCCATTGTCGCGGTACCGCTTACCACCGTCCAGGCGTCACCCACCCCAACTCCCCCTGAGAAAGACAAAGGGGTGGTGGAGATCGCGTCTGACCAGGACTCCGCAGAGGGGCCCGTCTTCAAAAGACGCAGGGTAGTGGTGTGGTAAGCCCACACAATTCTAGGAACCTCCTCTGCCCAGGTTCCTTTGGCCTTCTCTTTAGACCTTTGAGCAGGACTCTATTGGCAGACTTGACCTGCCCATTCGTTTGAGGGTGCTCGACTGACGCGAACACCTGTTTTATTCCAACCTCTGACTGTTGGCTTGCAAACTGTGTGTCAATGTCAGACACCAAACGCTTCGACACCCCGAAGCGGCACACTATATTCTTCAACACAAAGTATCTGATCTTGTGTGGGCCATGATCTACGCCACTGGCTCAGCCTCGATCCACTTCGTGAAGTACTCTATGGCGACTACGAGGTACTTCATCTGCCTTATCGCCAAAGGAAAGGGTCCCAGGATGTCGATCCCCCATGTATGAAATGGCCAAGGGCTGTAAATCGACATGAGCTCCTCTGGCGGCGCTTGTACCAGGCAGCGTGTTGCTGATACTGCTGTGCATACCTCGTGCAGTCTTCCCTTTCGGTTGGCCAATAATATCCCGCACAAATGGCCTTTGATGATAGAGATCGTCCACCGATGTGACTCCCACATACCCTTCGTGGAGTTCCGCCATTATACGTGCACATTGGTCTCCGCTTACACATACCAAGATTGGGTGGGTAAACCCGTGTCTGAACAACTCTCCGTTAATGAGGGTGTACTTGGCAGAGTTTTTCTTGATTTTCCTGGCCTCTGCGGATTCCAATGGAAGTATCCCATCAGTCAGGTAACGCTTGTAGGGCGTCATCCAAGTTTCTCCTCCTTCGACCAGGCAAACCTGCATTGCTTCCTCCCCCAAGACTGGATATATGCCTATCTTTGGGGTTTGCAGTGTCTCCTGGGTCAATGATCGATGACTCATCGCCCCTCCTCTTGTCGTGTTGACCTGGTGCACCACCACCCAGTTATCTGCGGTGAAAGTTTGAGGGGTCTTCAGGGTTTCCTGTATGACCGTCCTTTGTCTGCCCCCCTTGCCTGAACTGATGAGCTTAGCTAGCAAGTCAGCTCGGCCATTCTGCTCTCTTGGGACATGCATCAACTCGAACACCGCGAAAGACCCCTTCAAAATCTGAACATACCCTAAGTAGGCAGTCATCTGAGGGTCTTTGGCCTGATATTCCCTAGTTACCTGGCCTGTGACAAGTAGGGAGTCGCTCTTCTCCAACAGACTTTGCGCTCTCATCTCTTTCGCCAATAGCATATCTGCTATGAGGGCCTCGTACTCCACTTGATTGTTGTTGGCCTTGAAGACGAACCATAGGGTCTGCTCGATCAAAAGCTCGTTTGGTCCCTCCAAGATGACACCTGCCCCACTGCCTTGTTGGTTAGATGACCCATCTATAGATAGCACCCACCGGAAGTTGGCTTCCTCTTGGTGTGCATCTGCCGAGGAGAGCTCTACCACAAAATTTGTGTAAACTTGGCCTTTGATAGGACCTTAGGGCTCGTACTGGACATCGAACTCTGATAGTTCCACTGCCCATCGTACCATTCTTCCCGCTACGTCTGGTTTCTGTAGGACCTTGCGAATAGGCAAGTCTGTCATCACCACCATTGTAAAACTTTGAAAATAATGGTGAAGTCTCCTAGCTAAAAACACCACTACCAAGGCCACCTTCTCTAGGGCATGGTACCTCACCTTAGGCCCTTGCAATACTTTGCTCACAAAGTATATAGGCTTCTGAACTTGGTCCTGCTCCTGCACAAGGACCGAGCTGATTGCCCGCTCCGTCACGGCGAAGTACAGGCGGAGCGGAGTACCTAGTTGTGGTTTGCACAACACTAGAGAACTGGCCAGGCACTCTTTCAACTTGAGAAAGGCCTCTTCGCATTCTCTGGTCCAGATGAACCTGTTGTTCCTCCTCAAACACTAGAAGTAAGAGTGACCCCTGTCTCCTCCAACTATTACAAATCTAGACAGAGCGGCCATCCGCCCTGTCAACTGTTGCACCTCCTTCACTGAGATTGGGCTTCTCATCGCGAGGATCACAGCACACTTCTTGGGGTTCGCCTCTATCCCACGCTCGGTGAGTAAGAAGCCCAAGAATTTACCTGCTTCCACCCTGAACACGCACTTCTCGGGGTTCAGCTTCATTCTGTACATAGCTATTATCGTAAATAGCTCTTCCAAGTCTGCCACATGCTGATCTTTCACCTGCGAGGTCACCACCATGTCGTCCACATAGGCTTGCACATTTCGGCCTATCATGGGCGCGAGCACTCTGTCTATTAACCTCTAGTAGGTGTCTCCCGCATTCTTCAGCCCGAAGAGCATCATTGTGTAACAATAGCAAGACAGCTCGGTCATGAACGATGTCTTGCACTCGTCCCTGGGGTGCATCTTGATCTGGTTGTATCCATAAAAAACATCCAGGAAGTTGAGCATCTTACAACCCGAGGCACTGTCTACCAAGGCGTCGATGCTTGGTAGAGGATAGGAGTCCTTTGGGCATGCTTTGTTGAGGTCGGTGAAGTCAACGCACATTCTCCACTTCCCGTTGGCCTTCTTAACCAAGACCACGTTGGCCAACCACTCAGGGTATTGGATCTCCCTTATGTGACCGGCGCTCAACAACTTTTTCGTTTCTTCCTTAATGACATGTCGCCTCTCTTCGTTGAACTTCCTTCTCCTCTGGCGAACAAGCCAGACGTTGGGGTCCATGGTGAGGCGGTGGCACAAGAAGTCTAGGTTTATGTCTGGCATGTCCGAGGCGGACCATGCGAAGGCATCCAGATGCCGCGCTATGACTTCGGCGATCTGGTTCTGTGCCTCTTAGCCTAGCGACTTGCCAAGCTTGAACGTCTTACCTCCAATCTTCCTCTCTAGGACTTCCCCTATTGGTTCGGGTCGCCTCTCCCAGGCGATCTCTGCTCAGGTTATCTCTGAGAGGGTGACCCCTTCTTCACTTGGTGCCCTGGTGGTAACCATGAACACCCCTCTCTTTGTCTTCAGGTTGTTCTCATAACATCTCTTAGCCTCCTTCTAATCTGACTTGATGGTAATCACCTTTCCCCCCAAGTCAGGCAACTTCATATTCATGTGCCTCGTCGACGCCATCGTCCTCAGCTTGTTCAACGTAGGTCTACCCAACAATACGTTATATGCAGAGGGGGCATTGACGACGAGTACCTGATGTTCTCCGTACGGGACGCGACACCATCTGTGAAGGTGGTCCTTAGCTCCAAGTGCCCACGCACCTCCACCTGATCTCCCGCGAAGCCGTACAGGCAACCAGTATAAGGCCTTAGCAGGTCAGGGGATGCCTCTTGCGCCTCTACCGACATCACTGCTCGAGGCCTAGAAGTGGAAGTGGAAGGCTTAGAATCTCTAGATTTGAAAGTAGAGTCCTTAGAAGGGAGATTTGAAAAAGAGCTATTTTTATTTTTCCAAGAAGAGTGGTAGTAGCTATCTTTAGAAGAATTTTTTAAAGCATTTTTCCTTGCAATTTGATTTTCAATTTTACTAGCA
>Ga0123342_1008292_pt1 | contig 13181 bp, 6 predicted proteins | sample Turbeawhitnodule_FD_89960 | JGI IMG/M metagenome (GOLD analysis project Ga0123342, IMG submission 89960) | Root nodule microbial communities of legume samples collected from Mexico - Turtle bean Mexico white nodule | ecosystem: Host-associated > Plants > Roots > Nodule | place: Mexico: Nepantla...
GGGCAGACATTTCGCGGTGGTTTGGGGAATTTGTTTAAATTTTTAGAAGATGTTCCTCTCTAATAAATTTGTATTAGATTTTTGTATATATAAAAAAATTTTTGTGTAATGGGAAAAAAAAAGGGGGGAAACAAATCAAAAAACCCCTCTAAAAAAAGGATGCCCCCAAAAAGGGGGCCCCCCCCCCCCCCCTCATCTCATTGTGATTTCCACATATCTAGAAAGTTTTCAATTATGACGAAATTCTGAACACCATTTAGTCGAGGAAGCCATTGCTTAAACATTAGCAATCCTTCCCGAACACACGCGTAATGCGTTGGCACGGTTAAGGAAACTTTGCCTAAAAATGGCAATCCCTCCCGATGCCCAAATATTACTCTACTTCGATTAAGGAAGCTTTGTCTTAAACGACAATCCCTCCCAACAACTTACCAAAAGGTTTTTAACCACTCCTACCTACACGATCAGATCATCAAACAAGAAAAACGCAAGGTTAAGTAAGCAATTGGAATTCAACTTATTAAAGTGACCATCGTACTTATTGAAAAACATTTGGTCAGAATTCATACTTATGAAAAAACACAAAGTGAAAAATGCACAGTCGACAATCCAATTAAAGTGCAAAGTAAGGCGTTTGATGCGATCGGCTAGCAAGGTCGACCGCCCGACTGGAACCCCCAACATCCCCTCTAACCTCATTATGATTGGTAAGGGTTCTTTCTGATTATATAGAAGAACAAAAGGAAGGCAAAGACTCAGAGGAAGACATGACTAACCTTTAGAAGAAAGCAAAAAACACCTAGTCACAACTCGACACTCGGGGAATCACTTAGTGTTTGGAGTCGGAGCAAGTAAACGAAATGTAGAAAAGTTCGAAATGAATTGTTATTTATATATTTTTTATGACAAAGAGACGAAATGTTGTCTCGTTCTCAATAATTGAATTCACTTTAGTCTAACGAGTTCAAACAATTGGAACGCGAAACGACACAGTTAGTTGGATCGTTAGATCTCTCAGATAAAAAATTAGGTTAAACTTGCACGATGTGTTGAATGACGTACGTCCAATCACCTCTGACACTACACACCATTCATGCTCAAAACTATCACTTCCTACCTTGAGACACCCAACAGTCACCTCTAGGCTCTTCTGAATGGCTCTCCCTCGAGCTTGGGATAAGTGTATTGATCAAAGTCGAGTAAACCAAATCACTCGGTATCAGTAATCAATCTACTGAACAAATTGGTTATATTAATAAATAATAAAGAGATACACGATAAATAAGGTAATATGCTATAAATCCGTAAACATGTGATAATTCAAGTAATGTTGTTTTATTAAAGATATGTATTAGATATGGCTCATAAAGGAAATAGCTCACTCTTAGCACTATAAATAAGCATTGTTGTACAAGAGTCAGGTACGCTTTTATCAATATATCATTCACTCTAATATAGAGCACTTACTTGATCTTCGGAGAACCTTTTGCAGATTTACTCCCAACTGAGTATCAGAGAACGAGTACGAGAAGGAAGAGCGACCAAGAAAAGAGAAGGAATTGTTCAAACCAGTAGTAAATACTATTTAGACCCTATACAAATACAAAATAATTGTGAAAGCCTTATAACTAATTAACATGAATATATACTTTACATTGATTCCTTTCCCTCCACCCTTGTTCATGTTAATTTTCATTATACCAATCTTTCTCATACTTCTACGTATTAATTGTATTCGTGCGAAATGAAAGCCGCACGAAATATAACATGTTTACATGTGAGTTATTATAAGAGTCAATAACATATATATATATATATATATATATATTTATTTATTTATTTTATTTCATGTATTTTATAACAAAACTCTTGAATATTAATTGAAGTATTGAAAGAAGTTAGAAAATCTAATACAAATTACATATGGAACAGAGAAACATCACTACAAGAAAATCATGAAATAGAAACCAATTTCTAGAAACCAAAATAATTAGTTGCAATAGTAACTAAATTAGAGACCATTTTAGAAACTAAAAAGAAATTTAGTTTTTAAATTAGTTTCTATTATTTTCTATTATTGTTAAATAGTTTATAAATTGGTATCTAATTAGCAACTAAGGTTTTATAGACCAAATTTAGAAACTATTTAACAATAATAGAAAATAATAGAAACTAATTTAGAAACTAATTTTTTTTTTTAGTTTCTAAAATGGTCTCTATTTTAGTTCCTATTGTAACTAATTATTTTGGTCTCTAAAAATTGGTTTCTATTTCATGATTTTCTTGTAGTGCAGGTATAATATAGAATATTATTATTTTCTGAATTTTATTTTCTTCATGCATAAATTCAAGAAAAGCATAATCGTTGATGATAGAAAATAATTTATACTTTTTATTTGCTACTTAATAATATCCAAATTTTAAAGTTGTAGAATTCCTATTATATTGTTTGAATTTCTAAACAATAATATGTATAACGTGTGTTACACATATAATTTATATATGATTTTAATTAGAAGAAGCATGCGATATATAATATGATAGACGTATTGCATGAGAAGTAAAACCTGAAACGAAATGGTGCAACAAGAAAAAGACATAACGAAGAAAACAACACGCTTCTTTCCCATTGAACCAATCAATTCTTGTATTAGGACAACAAAGACAATAACCAATAATCATGCTGCGTAAGGTGTAAATGTCATTCATTAGTTTCCACAAAGTATTTTTTTTATCAACAAGAAGCAATAAAACTAAATAGGTTCACTTCAGAGGTGATGAGACAACCTTAACTTCCCCAGAGTATGAACAGAGATGAAGAACAATCATCAATGGCGACGATCGCCTAAATATTCTATTCTCTTTTTCTTCTCGTTGTGATCCTTGATGCTTTGCTTTATCTTTGCCCAACCATTCTTGCACGCACGATAAGCCTTCTTCCCACCTTTGACTATAGCCTTTTTGGCTTTCTTTGCTGCAATTTTGGTCTTCTTCGCTGTAACCTTTACTTTCTCCTCGAACTCTGCCATGTTGAACTCTCAAAAGAATTCAGTAGCACAGCTTGCATGAACAAGCCAAGGAGCAAGGGCTCGCCCCAAGAATTGGTTCGAGCAAAGTTGACATGGTAGGTTGTAGGTATTTATATGTTCACAAAAGAATATTTTATTCCAACCTAAAATGACAACCTTTGACCTAGTCTTCGTGTGCCATATTTAGAAGGTTGGTCTCAAATAGCATAAATCTAGAGACCTCTCAGCCTGTAGCCTACATGTTCATTGTAACTCCTATAACGTTATTACCTAATTAGTACATTTAAATTCAAATTACTTGAGCAATATATAGTACCTTTTGTGATTGAATTATTGTCAAACAACCACTCAAACTCAAAACCATTGATTAAGATAAAACAACCATGTATTAATTGGTTCTTAACGCCCTAAACAAACTAAACAAAGATCTGTACAAAACATGTAATTTTTCAATATACAATTTAAACATTACAAAAGGATAGTTAAATAAAATCTCTAATCTCTTTCAAACGTTTGCTCGTACACCTGTATATATAGTGTTTCTCAAAAAAGACATAAAGAATACTTGTAAATCAGAAATGATGAAAAGAAAAAACTAGGTGTTTCTCAAAAAAAGACTTTTTTTATCAGCACCTCAAAAAAGACATAAAGAATACTTGTAAATCAGAAATGATGAAAAGAAAAAAAACCTAGTTTGTAATGAGTTTGATTAATGTAACTCTTCACATTTTGATGAAGGAAAATTGGAAGTAACTCTTGAATAAACCAATGTAAACTTAAATGTCTTTATTCACCTCTTTAGTGGTTTACATTTGTTCTTGTTTTTTTTATCTAAATACATAAAGCCCCAAGTTTATTTTTTGGCAAAGAAACCTTTTGTGAAAAGTTTATTGGACTATCTTTATCTAAACACAAAATGCAAAAATTTATTTTTAGTGAAGAAACGTGAAAAAAATTACATTACAAAAAATTATTAAATAAAAACTAATTTTAAAGACAAAAATAATTAATTGTTATATTAACTATAAATTATATACTATTTTAGATACTAAAAAAATTATTGGTATCTAAATTAGTTTATATTATTGATAAATAGTTTCTAAATTGGTATATAGTTAGCTACTAAGATTTTAGCTACTATTTTAGAATCTAAATAATTAGTAGCTAATTAGATACCAATTTAGAAACTATTTATCATGTGTTGGTCAACTTAGACTTCTTATCTAGGATTTTAACTCTCCAATTGAGGTCTAATTGGGGTGGCCTAAGTTAACTTGGGAGCTAGGGTTTTGACCACCTAATTAAGGTCCAATTGAAGACCACTTATGCTTCTACTAATTACAAATTTACCTATATAGAGGGATATACTTCTATATTTTTTTACAAGACTAAGTGAAAAATAAGTTCTAATAACTCTCACTCCATAAAAGGAGAGTCTTAGTGGGTACTTTTTTTTCCATTGTCCTAGTCATGACTCTTGTCAAAGGTGCAATGTGAAATCCTCCAATATTCATCCATCAATCTCCTATAAGTGATACACCATTTTTTCTATCTCCTTAGTCTTTTCATATTTTCTCTTTTATTTTCTTTTTCCAATTTTGCTAATATCTTGTTTATTTTTCTCTTGTGAAAGTTCTTTTATTTTTATTCTACTCATATAAATTAAATTCGCATTGGCAAACATATTTAAGTTTTCCTATCTTTCTAACATTCTTAAAAAAGTTAAAACAAATAAATTTTTAAATTATTGAAACTAACTCATAAGTAAACTCTTATAATTATGTTTCACTCATCAAAGAGTTGATAGTAGACATTGATATGGGTATAAGAACATACAAAGTCCTCATATTTTGAAAATTAAATTGTTATTTTATTTAATACAAAATTTCAAATTCTCAATTTTATTCTTGTAATATATTTTTTATATATAAAAGTGATTCTTTCTTTTTTTAGTATAATGAACACTACTTTCTCTTTCATGTGTGTTGCACAACCTTTTTTTTATTCGTTGTACCCAATCTTTCAAACTCATCTAACCAACAGGGAAGAAAAACAAGTCTAATATTTGGTGCAGCATGTAATATTATATATAAGTTAAATTTTCTTAACTCCTTATTATAAATATTGAGGATTTGATAGATATTCTTCTAGATTTCCATCGAATAAGACTTATAGATACATATCTAAAACCCATCATAGCCAAAATTAGAGAAACAAGTTCATTACTAACTAATCACACAAAAACAGAACCTAGAAACATACTAAATACGGTACATATACACGTAGAATACTAGAACAAACAGATGAACTCCATTGTCAAAGAAAACACACTCCGTTACCATGCTTATAGCTAACAAAACATAACAGCCCCACAAGGCATTATATAAAAGACAATAGGAGAGGTAGAAAAAAATAAGGAAAGAGCTTGATCTCATTCTTGGGAAACCCTAGTATTGTGTTTAAAGAAGAAAAGAGAAATACATTGAACCAAAGGTTTGATTTCACCAAATTATAATTCACTTTGTTTGTTCTTCATTGAATGCCAAAGATGTGCTCATGTGCACCAAACCCAGAAGATGAAACCCAAATGAGAATGTCTAAAAGCAGTGGATTTTTAACCAGGAGTGGATGGAATTTTGTGGGGTGTTGCAAGAGAACATGGTACAAGATTCGAATGCATCTTTATTTTGAAAAACCTAAGGACCACAGTCACGACACAAATGCATGATCATAAGAGTTTATAAATCTAATTTCACATTTAATATGAGCGTAATTGAAATATTAAGTTATATAAAAAAATGTAATTTCGTATTTCTCATTTCAGATGTTACCTAGCAATACATTTGCAGCACGTAACTGTTGTTGAAGTTACTTTGTATTTATTGTTATGATTAAGTAAGGAATAGGACCATGTATATGTATATAGTACCAAAGTTTATGTTGTCAAATATGGTGGTGTAAAATTGAAATGATCAAGCATTTGTTATATATTGCAATGAGCAATGTCATAAAGGAACAAATACAATTTTAATTTTCTATTTTAGTCTCCTGTTCTTTTTAAAGAAATAAGTCCCCTTTAAAATAGAGATATTTAATTTTCTATTTTAAAAATATGTAATTTTGGTCCAATCTTATATTTCTTATATTTTAATTAATTAAATATTTTTATGGTAATTTAGTGAATATATTAATCTAAAATTCAATTGAAACAAAAATAAATAAAGACTTGTCTTTAAAGTTGATCATAATTTGGAGAAACTAAATCGAGGTTTTGGTTGATATACTCTTTTAAAACTTGGTTTCAGATGCATTTTCATTTAACATATGTGAAAATATTGTACTTACACAAATTATAGGGTAGAGGGTTTTCACCTTCAACCTTTGTTTCACTCCTATTTGTCCTCTTTCATTTGTCAACTTCTTTTTTCAGTCACTCGTATTTCTTGTATTATCTCCCGGTCATTCGGTATGGGGTGCGGTACCTGCAGAAATTCTCCAAAACTTAAGTCAGTATATGTCTTTCCATGTAAGGTTTTCACTGATGAATCTTTCATTCTTCTGATTTATCGACCTTTCAATCTTTCGACATGGTCGGTTGAAATACCATTTGTAAAACTAAAATAAATAGACCTCACATATATTGAATGCTTAGGCAATAGAGTTTGTAAATTAATGATACCAGTAGAGACGTGAATTTAGTCTAATTCAAAGGGTTTGATCCTCAAGCATATGATGAGTGTAAAATTTATAGACCCAAAAATTTCAAATAAAACAAAAGTTATAGATTCATAATAATTTATTTTGATTTTTGGTCATTTACAATATAATATAATTTAAATTATTAATCATCACGAGCCAAAAGTATCAAAATTAAAAAAAAAAATCTATAAAAAATATTAAAAAACAGAAAAAAAAAATTTTAAAAAAGATGAACTCATTATGTGATTAGAAAAGAGAACCACTTATAGAATTCACCCTTATTCTTTTAAAAAAAGATTTTACATGTAAGTTATATTAATATATGACTTTAGATTGTTTAAAATTTTAAAATAAATAATATTTATGTCTTGAAACAAAATATCTAAAATTTTAATAAATAGAGATAATTTACTTTATAATGATCAACCAAAAAATTATTCATTTCATAGGAAAAATAATAATTTCAAAATTTAAAGATAAGTTTTAAAAAGTGTTTTTCTTAAAAAAAATCTCTATGCCAAATTTTACTATTATCACTATCCTATTATATTTGTAACTTTTATTATTTTATCTTATGAGATATTTAAAAAATAATTAAAAATTTATTTTAAATTTTGTAAATGATAATTGATAGTTGAATAAAGAAAAAGAAAATGTGCTACAGTCAAATTCAAGGATAATGTCTTGGATTTGTGCGAGTCGAGCTTGAATCATGTTGTCCGACAGGTCCACATTTTGTATCATGGTATATCATTCGATGGTGAGTTTGACGTCAACAAAGATGCTCATGATACCTGGCTATTCGTCTTTGAAGATATCCCTGTTGTTGGAGTCAGGCCGAGCATTCACGTGGAAGATCTCGAAGATGAAGATAATTAAGTTTTAAGCTTTGACATCTTTTTTTTCTCCTTAGGGCTGGGATGTGGCTCCCCCCTTCTCTTTTAATGAATAGAATATGCTTTCTCTTAAAATATTTACTCTTTCAGTGTTGAGCGATTAGTTACTATTAACAAACACGTTATCGATCAAAATTTAATAAAACAAAATAATTAAACATTTCCATCATTTTCACCTCATGGAATTGACTGAAAAACAAAATAAAATTTGGAAGGGAGTATGGATAGAGATTATTTGGATGATTTGGAATCATAAAAACAAGATAGTATTTAAGCATGGAAAGGTAGATACACAAGAATTATTTTGTATGGTGCAACTTAATGCTTGAGCATGGATAACACATAAGATACCTAAAGCTAAATACTCTTATTCATATTGGGTACAATGCCCTAAAGTGTGTCTAAGAACATTGTGAACATGACATCAATGGTGTGATTCTTATGAGGGGAGTGTACCAAAATAAATAGGGAAATGAGATAATTATTTGGACTATAGTGTTAGTAATGTGTAAGTATTAACAAAGTGGATTGCAACATTTGAAAACTTGTCAAAAGTAGAGTTAACACAAAGTTCACAATGTCAACAAGGAACAAAAATTATTGAATGAGGAATCAACTAACATACTAGCAAAAGTGATAATGAGTACAATCCCTATTAGAAGCATGTTTAAACAACTTTTTGACTCAATCAATTTCTGCAATTATACTTTGCACGAGTATATGCAACAACTCTATATCACTTTTGGAAACTTCTGACAAAATATTTTTGAAGTATGTTCTATCTAAGGGAGGCTTGTCAAAGTTTTAGACTAAAGGAGTTTCAATCCCAAACATACTTACAATATACCTCTTTTTTTTAATACAATAGCGGTTGGAAAACATTATGTTGCAATTGTAAAGGTACATTATGAATCTAGACTTTGTTTGAGTTCTTTTTACCTTGACTATAGTAAGCCAAGTGGTTGTCTCATAGGAGTTATGCCAAGTGGCTGGTGACATAGGACACGGTAAGAAAATCATGAATATAAATTAATTTTAGAGACAAAAAATAATTAGTTACTATATTGACTAAATTATATATTATTTTAGAGACGAAAAACATTATTAGTATCTAAAGTAATTTCTATTATTAATAAAATTTATAAACTAGTTTTTAAGTTGGTATCTAATTAATTATTAAGGTTTTAATTATCAAAATGAATATTCTAAACTAACATTTTAAATTACTAATAGGGAAGTTGATTGAAAATTTTGGAAGAGTATAAAAGGTTTAAAACAATTTTGGAAGAATAAAAACTTTGCAATAGAATTTTAAAGAATTGAAATATACTTTATATATATATATATATATATACTTTAAAAAATTTAGAAAAAAAGTTTGAAAAAACTAGAACCTCTTTTTCAACCCTTAAAAAAATATCCCCTAAAGGAGAGTAACAAAACATAAACCTTTCACTCAATTGTTGATATTGATAATAGATGAAAAAATGTTTATGTAACTAATTGTATTCAAGGAATATAATTTAATTACCGTATAAATCGGTTACTATAGATAATATCAATTATTAATCATATAATATATTACAACTTCAATTTTTTTTATTTATCTTTAATGTAATACAAATTATAACTAATCTATAAAATAATTATAATTTACCTTTTATTGTGTTAATAATGATTATTCAGAAATGTGTAACTAGTCTAAATCAAATTCATATAAAGTTTTATAGTTTATATAACACATTTTACTTTTTTATTATTTTACCAACTTCAACTTCAGATACAAGATACTTTCTGGTTTCCAGTAAGAAAAATATTATATTTTAATATTTTGATGATGAGAAATAAACCAAAATAAGCTGTTCTAGTAAACAAAGATTAAGGAATTCATAAAATAATTGGAAATATTCACCCTATGATACCAAAAAAAGAGATCTACTAATGATAAAATGACAAACTACTTTTGCAATAGTATGAAAAAGGAAACTGGTATTAAAAAATAGATTTTAAATTTAATTCAACCTTATAAAAGGTTTACAAATTTAAAGATGAACATTAATAGGTGTGAAAATAATTGGCTATCCCACAGCCTTTAGAAATATGAGCAACTGAAGGAATATGTAAGAAGCTCCCCCAACTGTAGCATACTGCAACTTCTCTTTTCCTTCTGCTGATGGGAAGTCATTGTCCTTTGAACGATTAAATCCTCCAGCCAACCATCCCAGATTTTTGTAACCTCCATTATACAGTTTTGAAGCTGCTGTCATTGACCTGAATCACTCACCAAAACCAACAAATCAATATTCTCCTTCCATAATCAACTTCTTCTTCTTGCTTTGCTTGGTTTTGTAAATTGGAAAATGTCAGATTACACAACACAAACTAATATACAGCTTCAAATAGTCTCACAAAATTTAAGAGTTCAGATTTGATAATTTTATTGATTAGAGTGTTATGACTTTATGAACTATGAAATCAGGTGTGACATATTTATAAGCTTGTACATCTTAATGTTGCATATGGAGAAAAGAAAAGAGAAAGATATATAGATTCCATCAGGAGGAAATTTAATTAGATCCACTTTCAGGTTACTTGACAAAAACTGAGATGATTACCATAAAAATCACCTGAATTTCTCATCAAGAACAGGAACAACTAAGTGCAAGAAATGAGCAGAAATATGTATGTTCATCCAAAATTCAATAATTTGATACAACTAAACAAGTATATTTTATAAAAGTAAAACTTTCTTCCACTATGATTACCTCAATCCTTCTCCACATGCCACAAGAAGCTTGGTGTCCTTACCAGGAATGTGATTTTCCACTTGACTAAGGAACTCAGAATTCACAGTAGTGAGGTACTGGCCAGTCCACAAGCCAATATACCCAAAATGCACCCACTTCTTTAGTAAAGTTATAGGACTGTTATCCTTGTCTTCCACAAAGATTGGCACGTGTAAAGACCCTGCCACACGTGCCTTCTCTCTCTCCCATGTTGGCCTAACATCAAGGAGAATAAAGCCCTCTGAGTTTATGGCTGAGGAAGCATCTTTGGGCAATATAGGCCTCACTGTGCCAGACTCTATGAGCTGCCTTGCACTGCTGGTAGAAGATGTTGCATTGATCACTTCAAATCTTTGGGTTCTTGATGAGGTTCTCAAAGGGGTCTCTGATTGTGTTTTGAGCTTCAGAATTGAAGTTCTGAACACATGGTTCAATTGGGTTGCCATATTCCTATGTTTCTCTCCCTTTTCTGTTGCTGTGAAGGATCTGATTTCACTGGTTTGGGATGACAGAAGAAAAATCTGTTAATGACCATAACCATTGGTTGAGTCTGAGATTTTCCTATTGTCTTTTTGCTACAAAGTTTCTAATATATATAAAGAGAAAGAGTCAAAAATATCAAATGTTATCTCATAAGGATAAGATAAGAAAAAGGCATTTCATTGTACTGCAAAAAATACTTTATCAAACATTTTATTTCTTTTCTTCTGACAGACATTAATAGCTCTCAGAAAATTTTGCAAATATAAAAAATAAATTTCAATAATATTGAAAATTGGTTGGATAAGATGAAAACTGGACCTGACATTTTATGGAATTAGAACAAAACCAGAAATAAGGTCTCCTTTTATAAATACCTTTAAATAGTAAACGTATTTTATATTAAATGTATCTTCTTTTTCTGCTATGAGTTCCTTTTTTCTAATTCAAAAGTTAATATCATTAGTGGTAATAAAACTACTATTGGTTTAATAAGTTTTTCCATGTAATGGAAATTGAACATTATTATTTTTCATTTCATTTCTCGTTTAAACAATATATGAATCTATAGTATCTAATTATTATGTCAAGTCGTCGAATTAAATAAATATAGTTTTAACAAATTAAAAAAAAGTATACATTTGCGTATTCAATTTACTTCTTTATTATCTCCCAAGATATTCTTGTGCTTTATTAACACAATTAACTTAGTTTTATACAATTCTTTTTTATTTCATTCAATTATAATCCATAATGCACAAGTAACTACTTTTCTAAATAATATTAAAGTGTTTACTTTCCAATTTTTCTTCTTTTTACATAATTTGTTGTCTCTTATTATAAACAAAAGTGATTATTTGATGTAATTATCAACACTCTTTTAGGCTGTCTGCGTTCTTAGAATAGGATTCTTGGATAGTGTATTAGTAGTTAATGAAACATATGAGAAAGTAAAGAGGAAAAATAAAGAATGTGTAGTGTTCAAGGTGAATTATGAAAATGCTTATGACACATGCTAGGAATATTGGAATTTTGTGGAAAGTGGATGGATAAAAAATTGCTTAGAATCTTTTTTGATATCTGTGTTGGTAAATGAAAGTCTAATTACTGAGTTCAAACCAAAGAAGGACTTAAGGAAGGGGACCCATTAGCACCATTTCTCTTCCTTATTGTGGTTGAAAGGTTTGCAGGGGTTGTCAGACAGGCGGAAGAGAAGATGTTAGTAGAGAGTATCGAGGTCGGAGAAGGGCGAGTAAATGTGAGTATGCTGCAATATGCAGACGACACCCTATTTTTTATTTTTTTTTTTTTAAAGCCACAACTCAAAGTGTTTTGAGCTTAAAAGCATTTATGAAGTGTTTTGAACTTTCTTTTGGTCTTAAGGTTAACTATTCCAAGAGCAAGGTTGGTGGAGTGGGTGTGAACGTCAATCAGATGATGGTTTATGCTTCTATTCTTAACTGTGATATTATGAAAGCACGTTTTAGTTATTTGGAGGAAAGAATCGTAAAAGGTGTGTTTTTTGGGGAGGGGTGCTCAATAAGTTAAGGAGTAGGTTGAGCTCTTGGAAAGGGAAATTCCTCTCTATGGCTGCCATAATATGTGTTATCAAATCTGTGATTACATCTCTGACGCTATTTTACATCACCTTCTTTTATATGCCGACTATTGTGATGAAGGAAGTGAAAAACATACAAAAGTGTTTTTTGTGGGATTGGGGCTCAGAGAATGGAAAAATTGCATGGGTGACATGAGACAAGGTTTGTGAGTCGAAAGATAAAGGTAACTTAGTGGTTATTGATGTAAGAAAAATTAACTTGGCTCTTTTGGGGAAATGGATTTGGAGACTTAAGTCTGAAAAGAGAAGTTTATGGAAAGATATCCTAGATTCTAAGTATGGTGGGTGGAGGGGCTTAAAGTCCCAAGTTCATAATTGTAGGGAGTCGATGTGGTGGAGGGACATATGGAAAGTTTGGAATCTAGAGGAGTGGGGTAATGGCTTTGATGACAGAGGTGTTGAACCAAGTGGTGTTCAAGTTTTGAAGAATCCAAATCCTTTGAAGGATGTTGAAGCCTCTGCTATGCTTGATGTTGTTGTGTTGGTTTAGTTTAGTTCTGGGGTAGTTTATATGTTGTAATCCACCCTTTGATTAAATCTAAAGCATTATCATTCTCAATCTTTGTGAAAGTAAAATGTTTTCAAACTAAGTTAAAACAACCGATTGTTTTATCGAAACAACCGATTGTTTGTACTTAGGTGTTTTGTGAAAAAGATTGAAAACTGTTTTTAA
>Ga0123342_1008293_pt1 | contig 13180 bp, 6 predicted proteins | sample Turbeawhitnodule_FD_89960 | JGI IMG/M metagenome (GOLD analysis project Ga0123342, IMG submission 89960) | Root nodule microbial communities of legume samples collected from Mexico - Turtle bean Mexico white nodule | ecosystem: Host-associated > Plants > Roots > Nodule | place: Mexico: Nepantla...
GAGTTCTTGAAACATAGAACATTGATCCATTTCTATTAAAAGTGCCTATTCATTCTCCAACTCAAGTTGATTCCATAAAATGTCAAAGAATCATCTATATCTTGCTATTGGAATCATATCAATTTCTCATCACAATTATAACATAATCCTTGAGCTTTACATTCTTGAAGTTGGGTTGGGATAAGGAGTTTAATGGGAAGGTTAGGGTTTGTCGTTTGAGCGAGGAGAGGACGTAGGTTAGTGATGGTTTAGTGGTTGAGTGGTTAAGTGTGGTTGTTTGTGGAAAAGGGTGATGAATTTTGTGTTTGGAGTCTCAATTTTTATCCTCAATAAGGAAAGTCCAATAACCTGTGAAATGGAGTATGGGTTAAGTATGGCAAATTCCCAACGAATATCAAGGTGAAAACCTAATATAAAACAATTTAAAATGGTCGTAGGGGACAAATCCCCTAACAAAGTTATGGGGGGTTTTTCAAATCTAGCTTTATATTTAAAAATAATGGTGTGTTGATGAAGTTTGAAAAGTTCAACTTGGTGGTTGGTATAGGATTAGAGACCAAAATGGAGTCCTAGGGAGCAGGTAAACAAGGGTCAATCAGTGATGAAGTTGTTTTGGTGCATCCATTTAAACCAAATAAGAGCATCCCATTTTATGTGGAAGAGAACCATAAATAACCTTTTCTCGGGAGGGATTTGGTAAAAAACAAAATATATTTCAGTCTGAAACAACCAGTCCAGGGGGTTTGGTCATTAAAAAAAACAAGTTATAGTTTAGGTGGTCTAATGATGGATAATGGGGGTGGTTAATTGAGTGGATGATCATGTGTAGATAGAAGTTGAAGCCATGTAAGGAGGAAAAGATGAAACTTGGTCAATTAAGGTGGTAAGAGATTATTGGAGGAACCATTTTTGGCTTCTATAGTGGTCTTGCGAGTCTTGTCGACCTCCATTTGGGTTTGGATGGTTGAGAGACAGTCGTGAATGGCCTGAAGGATTTGTTTCAGGTCTTTGAATTGGGGTTTGTGAGGTATGGAGTGAATAATGAAAGTACCAAGACTAGATCTTTGCTACAACTATACTAAGAGAACATGAGCGTAAGGCAAAAAGAATGCTAGAGTATACTAAGATAACACTTTTCTTCCTTTATTCATGCATCAGTACTCAATATAGGAATTGTGTTTTGGGCCCAAAGTGGGCCTTGTGCTATTAAACGAAAATACATGCAAACTAAAAGTCCATTACATAATATACCACTAGTCGATCACATGATAAAGTCCTTCATCCATGTAGGTTTGTTGTGCTCTCACGTGGACCTACTAGTCCGTGTTGTAATAGAATTTATACTAATTTAGATCAACAAGATCCTATGTTCAACCTTAGAATTGTTGGTTCTATTAACTCTCACAAATTTATTACAAAGAATCAACTCTTGAACAATTTCAAAAGGATATCAACAACAAACATTTAACACCAAGAGAATATTAGCCCTATCAACTTTTACAACCCAAGAGGATGTATGACTCAAACTCTTGATTACCAAGAACAAACTACTGAAATAATCCAGTCACAAGAACAAATAAAATACAAAAATATATTATCACAATTCTACTCCAGAAGCACTCACAAACTTCAGAAGCACACACAAGAATCAATAATTGCAAAACATGATATAAAAATCTTGAGAGCACAAATGTGTGAGAGAAAAGCTTTGAAAGACTCAGTTATTGTTTTTTTTTATCGTAAAGTTAGTATCTGAAAATGGTAAATCATGTACTCTATTTATAGAGTTTCGAAATCATATATTAAAAACTGAAACAGATGTTTTTAATCAATTATATAAGTGTTTAATCAATTATTCTTTCAAAAGTTGAAAACATTTTTTGGTTTAATCGATTAAGACAAGTTATAGTTGATTAGATTGTTGAGATCAAATTTCTCAATTTTTTATTTTAATCGATTAAATAACCAATAATCAATTATTATGTTCTTAAAATTTTTTAAAACATTTTTTTTTCTCTTAAAAACAATTTTTTCTTTCAAAATATATTTGAACTCATTTTTGAATGGTTGTGTGCTATCTGGTTAGGTGAGTCGATTGACCGACCAATTATAAAATAAAAATAATTATTCAACTCGAAACAAAAACCAAATATATCATGTTGTGTCCAGGTAAACTCATATAATCCTCGAAAAAAGAAGTATTTTCGAGAAAGAGTATAGAACAACGTATTGATGTTATGATTATCTTTATATGTGAAAAACTCTAACAATAATTATAATAAAAGACAAAACACTCTAAGACATCTATAATATCTTCATCATTATCACTTGAGAGCTTAAACTCCATTCACAACTACCAACACAATCGTCAAGGTTTACATATGGGGTTTTCTTCTTCTCCTCTTCTTCTTCTTCTTCTTCTTCTTCTTCATCTTCATCTTCTTCTTCATCTTCCTCTTCTTCTTTGATTTTGATTAGGAACATACAAATCTTCAACTTTGATTAGCAAATTAAATTACCGGAGAGAGAACAAGAGATAATTAAATGGAAATTGAATAATAATAATACTTTAACTAATGTTTTAACTAAAGAAAGATTTTAGTTAATCTTCTTAAAGAATGCTTGATAAAGAATGTTTTAAAAGATTTTCCTGTTTTAGCAATTTATGTTTTCAAAGGCACAGACATAGTAAACCGTTAGCGAGGCTTGAGTGAAGTCATAGGAAGCAGTATTTCCACAAGGTCAATTTCATTGGTTCCTTGTGAGACTCCTCTTTACTGTAAAAGTTATAAAGCTCTTTCTCCACACAGCCTTCCATTCTGTGTCTTTTTCTTCCCAATTACCCTTTCCCAACTCCCAAAACCATCTCCAAAACGCTTTCCCATATGGCTAACGCCATAGATTCCTCTGTTCTCAACTCAAAATCCAAATCTTCCCCAAACTCTTCCATAACCTCACAACAACCACAACCACAACCACAACATGGCACTACAAAAATCTCAATGGCTCAGGAAATCCTCCGAATCCTACCCACTCTCCTCTCCGCTGCATCCGTCGCAGTCACCGTCACCAATCACCAAACCGTTTTCATCTTCTCTCTCCGTTTCGAAGCCCACTTCTACTACTCACCCTCCTTAAAGTAAGTGCACATTCAATCTACCCCATCATTCAAACATTTCATCCTTTTCTTCCTTTCAATACACTGTCTTTTTTCCTCCCTACAACAGGTTTTTTGTTGCGGCCAATTCTGTAGTTGCTGCCATGTCCTTGCTCACACTCATACTCAACTTTCTGATGAAACGTCAACCATCACCTAAATACTACTTCTTTATGCTTTTGCACGACATAGTAAGCTTAATTCTCACCCCTTCCCTAATAATGCACATGCGTGTCACGGACATCTTTATTTTAATTTACTATTCAATACATGAATCATTCATTTATACCATTTGCAATTTGCACTGTTTTTGCAGCCAAAATTTTAAGATGTAATTTATTTGTACACAGAACTTTTCATATTTCTCTTTTCATAGTTTATGTCACATGTTCTTCTTTCGATTCCATTTTAGTTCCAAAGTCGTTGACATGAATAAGGTACAAATATTGTTATAATGATTATTTCTCCGTTAATATTGTTTAAAATTTTGTTAATGTTAATAGGAATTAGTTTTTTTATTTAAATTGCTTTTATTTATTTTATCAGTCATGGTATCTTTTGACGGATATGAATTAGATGCGTCATGATTTTTTTTTTAAAATATGAACTGGAAAATTTTCTATATTTTGCTAGCAATTAAAATAGGCTATTCAAATAAATTTTTTAATTATTTGATCTAAATAAAAAAATTAAATTTGTTTTTGTATGAAACATAATGATTTAGATCGTTTAATCCGTAGTGGTAAGTTTTGCATAAGACATTAATCTGTGTTTAAAAGGTAGGAAATGAGAATTGTTGATTCCATTAGTTGAGTTGGAGTGAAAGGAGAAATTGAAGTTGAGTTTTGCAGGTGATGACGGTGGTGTTAATAGGTGGATGTGCAGCAGCAACTTCCATAGGATACGTGGGGCAGTTTGGGGAGGAACATGTGGGTTGGCAGCCAATATGTGATCATGTGCGAAAGTTCTGCACAACAAACTTGGTTTCCCTTTTGCTTTCTTATTTTGCCTTCATTGCCTATTTTGCACTCACTATTTTATCAGCCTACAACTCTCTATTCTCTTCTCCCAAAACTTGATCAAATCAACCACACCACCTTCCCAACTTCGCTACCTACCTATAATCACGGCCAGGCCTTATTTTATATGTACCTCATCTTAACATAAACCTTCTGTGTGCTCTCTTCTTCAACAATTTTTTAATTTCGTCTATGCCTTATAAATGCTACCTACAATACCAACTACCAGTTAAGAAAATGCTATTTCTATATTAATTATTATTCTTAATCTATAAAATGCGCGTGGTCCGGGAGACATATTCCTAGTTTCTCACCTCTGTTTTACTTCAATAATAATCGTTTGTCTTAAATCTTGTATAGTATTTTGGACATTACCCACTAATTATTTTTGTCTTTTTCCTCGTGATGTGCGGTTGAACGATTCCGGTTGTTTAAGATATTGGAATTTTATTTACTAAATACAAAGTTAAATTATTGTTATTATTATTATTATTATTATGTCAATTTAACATAAAATTAATATTTTAAATAACCATATAATTTAAGAAACAAAACGCTAGTCTTTAGTTTAACTGAGTGATCTCTTATGGAAACTTTTCAGTACAACTTCACTCAAAAGTGATTTTAATCTATAAAGAAGTCGCTGATAATTTGATCCCAAAAAACAATGATTTAACAATTCAATAAATTAATATTAATATTTTTACTTATATATATATATATTATTATCTTATTATAATAAATATCAAATGGATATTTTTCCAGTTTCACGGGGTCAAAGTATTTTTTCAGATAAAAAATTGCATTGATAAATCTGAACAGTGTTTGAATTATTGAGTCTGAAAGGGAAAAAACTAAAACACCAATCGTGGTCTCTAACCATACTCGTTTTCATATTATTTAACATTTTTTTTTATGTTTATACCTAGAGACACGTGCACACATTTTTTTAATATTATCACAGATATGCTAGTTCAAAAATAATTGATCAGTAGGAGTTTGAAGTATGATTGGACTAGCCTCCATTTCTTGTTGGAATTTGAAGTTATTTTAATGTATTTTCATGTTTATCTCCCTTATTTTTCTCATTAATTCTAAAGTTGATTCTTCAGTTTATGGTATTTTATATTCGTAAAAAACTGATTGAACAGGTTGTCCAAAATATGAATACAAAGTTACTCATAATATGATCCATAATATGAATCATTACATTGTTTATAGTATGACTCAAAATAAAACTAAGATTCTCTATCTAGGTTGAATTTAAGAACAACATCGTATATACAAAATTTATTGTATATAATTTTTTGGTTATAAATTAACAAAGGGATAAAAATTGAAATTAAATGCAGCACAAAACAAACTAAATAGTAAAACAAAGTGCATAATAGATTGTTTATAGACGATCGTCCAATCCAATGGACTATCTAATAATAGGTGAAAATATAAAAATGTGAATATAAATAGTAGAAAAGTAAAAACATAAAAATAAAATGAAATATAAATGAAAAATAAAAGAAATGATTTTTTTAGTAAAATGCAACTATCAGACCTTCTAGTCTGCAATCGCTTACTAGATCGTCTGATGGTTGCTTTGCAGAAATTGAAATAAATTGTAATGAAAGATTCTTCACACAAGTTTTAAACCTTCTAGTAAGCAATCTAATGGTGTGTTGTTAGGCTCATTGCCTATTTTGTGGTTGTATAAGTTGATGTAGAAGGAATGATGCCAACGAAAGTCTTATGGAAGTGTTTAATGAATGAGAATGAACATGAACATAAACTGTGAGGAAAGGAGGGGAAAAGAGAGGTTAGGCCAACTCCTACTTAGGTCTGAGTAGCTTGCTCTTGGAAGCTAACCTAGAAAGACTCCAAGGAGAATAGATGAATATCAATTCCAATAGAGTTTCATTACTCAAATATATCAAAGTCTCCATTATACAAAGATAACCCTATTTATAGACTAAGGAAACTTTGCATGGAAAGCTTCTCAAACCCTAACTTGCACGGGAAGCTAGAATTAGAAGTTTGTTTACCGTCCAAGCCTCTTCTAAACCCTCCCTTGCATTCCAAACTTCTATTTTACCCTAGTTTGGCACGCAAGGCTCCACTTAGGGATAATGTTTTATTCTACTTTTCCTACAAAATTTGTAAATGTATTTCTATGCTAATTGACCCAGAATACAAAGCCCAAAAAGATATCCTACTCTACTTAGCCCATAATACAAAACCTAAAAAGATATCCTACACTATTTTGTACAAATATTTACAAGACTTAGAAGAGGGTAGACTAAGAGATTTAAAGTTTTTTTATTAAAGATGTGCCATCTTCTATGGTCTTCTCAATCCAACTTATGGTGGCTTGATGGACATCCATTACAATTGCTTACTAGATTGTCTAATGGGTATATATAGTAATAATAGAAAAGGTAAAATGAAGTAAAACACAAATGACGAAGAATGTAAATGGAAGAATCTTAAATAATGAAGAAAGGGAATGACTAGAAACTTAAATTGCGAGAAATGTAAATTGTAAAAAATTAAAGTAAAAGTAAAAAAAATGTAAAGTGTTGAAATGTAAAATAGGGCATCGTGAAATATAAATGACAATGAATTAAACTCTATTTGAATTGAGAAAAACTTGAAAACTAGAATTATAAAGTGCATAAACTAAAAAGAACAAGAATTAAAATGAATTGAAAACAAGAAAAACAAAATTTAGAATTGGAACGAAAAAGAGGGAACAAATGCCTTGGTTAATAATCACCAATTCGCAAGAGACTCAAATATGGAATCATTGTTACTAAAGAAAACACAACCAAATTTAGAGCTATCACACCCACATACTTAGACCCTTTTCACTCTTGAGCAAAACAAAAGAAAAACTAAACAAGATTTTTTAGAAACTAAATAAGAGATCCGGCCAAGATAAAACTCAGAGAATTTTAAACACTCAGAAAATCACTCACAAAGTTTCTTTATTCAAAATATATTGTCATTTAGAAAAGAGGGTGACCACCTATTTATAGTGATAGGTGTCATGTGATTAAGGCATGGAGGAAGATTGAAATTCAAAATAAGCTAGCTTAACTCCTAAAAATGTGCCACTAATTGTTGATCTAGAAGGGGTCATTCTTCTCACATTTAAGCATGTGCTTAATGTACAAAGTGTGACTAGGGGTTGCACATGGGAGACTTTCTAGATGTTAGGTTTCTCTATGGGCCATAAAGAAGCCCAATTTTATCCTTTTTAACACCTCCTCTTAAAAAGATTAAAATAAAGAATAGTTGGTATCCTGGCCTATGCTCTGGTGTTTTGCTCTTGATGATCTTCTGAGGGATGGTGGGGCCTTGTGTCCTAGCCCGAGATGCTTGCCCTAGTCTTGAATAATATTTTTTGCTCTTGGTCATGTTTTTGTAAATTTGGGCTAGTTTAGATGGCGATGCTCCTTTCATGGTTACATCATGCTCCCCAAGTTGGAAAGAATTTGTCCACAAATTTATAATTCCTGTAGATAACATAGTTAGATTGTTCACATTAAAAACAATAGTGTTTAGAGATGTGTGAGGTGAATTAAACTTATGTGCATTGATCTTTTGAAGCTCCTTTGGATTAGTTTTACATAAAGGTGGTTTTGTAGAGAATTTTTAGGGATAGAGTGAATTTGAAGTGGAATGTCTCTTAGAAGGATTTTGAAAAGCATCCCCAAACTTCTCTAAAAAATAATTCAAGTATGTAGAACTAGAAATAGATTTAAGATAAGGAAGGAGAATACCTTGTAGGATAACAATATTTAATTTTGGACGAGTCAACATTACCTTTTGACTTTATTACTTTCCTCACCTTTTTCATTTTCTCTTTGTTTTCATTTTTATTTGATCCTCATTAACTTCTTTTGGAGAGAGAGGTTTTAATATAATCTTGTACCCATAGAAGTTGAAAGAATTTTTATTTGTAAGGCCATCATGTAAATTTTTTCTATCATATTGCCAAGGCCTTCCCAAAAGAACACGTGTTACTTCCATTGGCACAACATCACACCAAACTTTTGTTAGAATATATAGCCTTAAACGAGATGGGGGTGAATTGTTTAATAGGGGTTTTTGAAAACTTTTTTCAGGTTTAACAAAATTCTTTGTGTAAATCTAGAACAGGAATCAAGTTAGCCAAGAATTTAAGTAATTATACAGCAAAGCAACAGAAAAACAATCGGTTGTTTCCTCGAAACAATCGGTTGTTTATATAAGCAAAGCTTAAAACATAATTTAAATGAGTTTAGGGTAAGAGAGAAATACACCAACAGTTTATACTGGTTCACTCTTAAGCCAAAAGCTACATCCAGTCCCCAGAATACCACTAGGTAATCCACTGAGTAATCAAACCAGATTACAAAAAACAAACCACCAAAGTAGTGACCTTAAACCCTTCAAGAAACACACTACCTTTGGCAAATCACACCAAGAGTATTGATCTTGAACACCTCAAGAACACACAATACTCCTTGGCAACACAACACCAGAAATACAGTAGGTTTAGAAGGGATTACACCTGATCACAGTACAATCTGAATTGAATACAAATGCAATCCTATTCCACTCTTTCTTGAAAATCCAAAGCTTGATGTGAATCTTGAAATCTTAGAATCAATCCTCTCAAAACTGTTTCTTACATATTTGAAAACATAAACAAACCATTTATATTTTCCAAAGATTAGTCAAAGCAATTAATGAAGGAGCATATTCAGTTGGAAAACATTTAAGCAGATTCACCATCCAAAACTGAATTCTGTTAGGATTTTCAAAGAAACAATCGGTTGAAACCATGAAACACCTGATTGTTTGGCTTGCCAGTTAAGTCAATCAAACCAAAACAGTTTTCAACCTTTTCAAAGCTCCTAAGAGTAAAACAACCGGTTGATTCAACAAAACAACAAGTTGTTTTTCACTTAGTTGGAAAAACACTTGATTTCAAAAAGGTTTTTAATCACATCAGTTTTAGATTCAACAAAGGAGTGGATCACACTTTATTCTACCCAGATCCCACCCATACACAGCAGCAACACCAACCTTTCATCAAACACCTTGGATTTGGATTCTTCAGAGCACATGATCTCTCTTGATCAACAATCTCCCCATATTTGATGAAGACCCTGGTTGCTTGTGTTAATCTTGATTGAATATGAAACAACATCTGCAAAGCAAAAGAACTATGCAATCCAGAGCATATCTCGTAGCAGGTTATGATGGCACAAAAACCAGTTTTCTAAATAACCATAATAGTAGAAAAACCAGCCAAAAAACTAAGCTAAAACATGCCAAACAACAACTCCATACCAGACCAGAATGCAACCGAAATTAAAAAAACATAGTTATAGCAGTTTAAGACAACACATAAACCATATTCTCCCCCTATTTGTCTTCACAAATAGACTTTAGGAAGAGATGAAAACATAATAATTCAAAATAAAAGCAATACACACATAGAAAGAGCAACAAAGACTTGTCTTCCAAGCTTCACAATCGGTTGTTTCGTGATATCAATCGATTGTTTTTCTTCAATCTTCTTGCCCATACTACAACTCAAGAATCTGATTCTGAACAGCTTCAATCTGTTCATCAAGGGTTTGAAAACATGTATCCATGCTTTGAAATCTGTTGTCAAAGTTCTAAAAATTTGTAACACAAAGATCATGAAGATTCCTTTGGTTTTCAACAAAGCTATCCAACCTATTGACCATGTAATTCTCAAAGGAAGACATGAAGGAGTCCTATCTCCTTGATGTCCAGCTCTTGTTCCAGCACCTAAGTCAGTAGTAGGTTGTTCTTCATTTTGAACATTCATATCAGCACCTTCAGCAACTTCTTGATCTTCTTCATCATGTTCGACATGAGCACCACTTGAGGAACCACCATAATCACCATCCTTACTTACCCATCTTCCATTGATCTTGGTAAAATCCATCTTACTTAGTGACCCATTGTTCACTTCATGTGTTGATTTCACCAACTCAGATGTTTCATCCTCAAGATTCACTTCAAAATAATTTAAGAATTTAGAAATCAAGATAGCATAAGGATAATGATAATCACTTAACCTCATAGATTTTTGCATGTGTTCCTTGATGATATGGATCCAATTAATCTTGACTTTGCTCATTATGTAGTATATGTAGACAAGATCTTCCTTAGTTAGAACAAAATGGTTGCTCCCTCTTGGTGTTAGAATCCAAGTGACAATGAGAGCCAACAATCTTTCGTTCAATTTCAACCCTCCAACTGAACAAGTTCTTACTTGTGCATGAGGATTCTTCAAACAACTTTTGTAATATTGAATTTTGTTGAAGTCTTCCACCACACCAATGTTCCCTTTGTTGATTCTCAAACTAGCATACTTTAGGCCAATCACAGCAGCCCACACTTCATGAGTGATCTCTATATCCACACCTTTGACATCAGAGACAAGATTGTTACCTTCAAACTTTAAATTGGTGTAGAAAACCCAAATAAGATCCGGATAGATGTTCCCTTTCATCTCTAAGAACCTCTTCAGAAGTTGTTCTTTGAGAAGACTTCTCACATCACCCAGCTTTTGACTCTTCAACCAGATAAAAGAGACAACTTTTGGATTGTTTATCACTTTTCTACTTGTTTCAAAGTGATATTTCTCAATCAATTCATTGTCTCCTGAAAATCAACCTTCAAGACGTCCTCCTGATCTTACAGCTTTGGTTTTAATCCCTTTTAATAATGGAGGAGTGGAATCCATGAAACCAGAAGTGAGAAATCAGAAAAACAGAGGAAGATATGAGATGTAGCAAGAGATATGCCATTGGGTTGTTTTTGTGTAGAAAAACAGTTGCAGAGGGTTTTATAGCAAAACAGAAATCCTCTTTGATCCTTTTGTTGCAGTGGGTTTTACAGTGGATTTCAGTCTTCAAGAAGAGGAATCTGGTTCAATCTTTGCACAAAACCACGTCAGCCCTTACCTGAAAATCACATGGTCAACACATGTGGATTTGACTAGTCATAAAGGTAACTTGAATTTCCAAGATATGAAATATATTCTTTTTATGACAAGAAAAAACTTTCTCCTGAATCAAATTAGACCTCTTGACTGCTTTATTGACTCATAATCCCTTTAAAAAGAAATCTGTAACAGATAGAATTCATAAAGAAATTAAATCGATTTTATGCAGTGTTGTAAGAGAAGAAATAATCGGTTGTTTCGAGAAAACAATCGGTTGTTTTTTTGCAGCAGCAACAATGTTTGAGATTTAAAACAAAAACAGAGAAGAATCAAAATGTAATTGTACATGTATACAAAATCCTTTTCTTCCAAAAGCTTGATCAGATAGCTCAAGACCCATGCTTCTTTTAGTATCCCTGCAACACAATAAATTCAAGCAACAAGATTTGATCCCCTTACAAATGTGGGTCCTTTTGATTCAGCTTTATCACTGGAAACTTCAGAGCCTTTGGGAATCCATCTCATAATTAGATATGAATGCAATCCTATTCCATTCTCTCTTGAAAATCCAAAGCTTGATGTGAATCTTGAAATCATAGAATCAATTCTCTCAAAACTGAATTTCTCAAAACTGTTTCTTACATATTTCACAACATAAACAAACTATTTATATTTTCCAAAGATTGGTCAAAGCAATTAATGAAGGAGCGTATTCAGTTGGAAAACATTTAAAGCAGATTTACCATTCAAAATTCAATTATGTTAGGATTTTAAAAGAAACAATCGATTCAAACCACGAAACAGCCAATTGTTTGGCTTGACAGTTAAGTCAATCACACCAAAACAGTTTTCAACCTTTTCAAAGCTCCTAAGAGTAAAACAAACGATTGATTCAACAAAACAACATGTTGTTTTTCACTTAGTTGGAAAAACACTTGATTTCAAAAAGGTTTTTAATCACATCAGCTTTAGATTCAACAAAGGAGTGGATCACACTTTATTCTACCCAGATCCCACCCAAACACAACAACAACACCAGCCTTTCATCAAACACCTTGGATTTGGATTCTTCAAAGCACATGTCACTCTTGATCAACAACTTCATCCTTATATTTCCCAATGGCAAATGTTATGAGAACTTATTTATTGACCATGATTTCACCCTTTTCACTAAGCCATTGTAATTTATAGGGCTTTGTATGAGAGATAGTAGGTGATAACTGTCGTTTTGCTGTCAAATTAATATGATTCTAGCGTAGACTTGTCTAACACTAGAGAGATGATAATATAATTGTGGTCAAATGTCCCCAGGTCGTCTCATCAACGAATCCAATAATATAATCAGTTGATCAGGGGTTAAAATCTATCTGCAAGCAATAAAAGTTAGCAATAACAATAAAGATAAAAAAGGGGTTTGAGATATTTGTGTAGAAAATATAAAAGAGATTAAAATAGCAAATAAAAAGCGGTTGATCCCAAGTTCTTCCACCATTGAATTCTTCATAGGTTGTCTAAAGATTAATCTTTTCTCAATCCTCCAATAGAGCTAAATGAGATTGAACATGCGCCGATCTGATTCAACTGAAACTCACCAGTAAAGCATGCGTCTACTGGTTTAATTCATACCCACTTTGTTCCATGCGTATACTCCATGGGAATGCTTACCTCCTATCTCTTGAATCATGCACCCAAGAAATTAATTAGAACAATGCGACCTAACTAAGAAAGCAAAGTTTAAGATAAGGAAGACTCTCAATCATGCGTTCAAGTACAACCTCTCAGAAAAACTAGTTTTGCAAAAGATTAGACAATAAAAACAACTACTATAGAGAATTAAAAATAGAAACTTTTATTGAACAAAACCTCAGAACTCAATGGGGAATTATAAAATAATTAACCAAAAAGGTTTAGCCCTCCATGCGGAGGCAAAACAAAAGAATTACTAAGAAGAAAATAAACTAAGAAAACCCTATGAAGCTCTCTCCCTTTCTACTTGATGCTTGTGTCCTTTTATAAGGCTTTTCTGCTCCAAGGATC
>Ga0123342_1008294_pt1 | contig 13179 bp, 10 predicted proteins | sample Turbeawhitnodule_FD_89960 | JGI IMG/M metagenome (GOLD analysis project Ga0123342, IMG submission 89960) | Root nodule microbial communities of legume samples collected from Mexico - Turtle bean Mexico white nodule | ecosystem: Host-associated > Plants > Roots > Nodule | place: Mexico: Nepantla...
CGATGTCTTCGGCAGTATATTTGAGGATAAGAGAATCCCAAATATCTTTCGCATTCTTATAAGAAGCATAAACATCGAACAGATCGTTAGATAACACATTGAGTAAAGTGTGACGACATACCTTATTCTCATGGATCCAATCGTCAACTTGTTTTACAGCCGTGGTTGAGTCGGGTTTGGAAGTTGTAAGTGCAAGAGCAACTCCGTACATGTCCAATAGGGTGGACACACGTTCTTGCCAACGTCGGAAATTCTGACCGGTGAAGACTTCAATTTTGGAGACATCCGGAAATGGTTTCGCAAAAATGATTTGCGTTGCGGAAACAACATTTGACGGTCCCAGAACAGTGTTGTTGTTGTTGTCCGTATTTTCAGCCATAAGTCCTTACGATTGTAGTAAAAAAAAGGCTTTAAAACGAACAAAGATATTTCTCGAGGTGTGAGTGATCACTGTCTGTAAGGACTTATACGCGGTGTATTGCGCAAGTCCCCTCCCCCAGGATACAACAGGAACTTCCCGGTAATTTCCGAGGATAAGAACTAGCAAGTTTCTCTTTAAAAGAGTAATACCCAAATAGAACCCAGAAATATTATAATAATAAATAATGAGGAGAGAGAAATTGAAAAGGGAAAATGAAGAAGGAAGAAGATGGTGAACGGAGGGTTTGAAGAAGATGAAGAGGTGAGTGATTTTTTATGCGTTTTCTGAAGGGGGTGGAACTCTCTTTATATAGGGAGAGGATCCAAGAGTCCGTTGCAACTTCCAGACCCACGTGCTTCCGTCCAACATCGCAACTGCGGCATTAATATTCTAAAATCCTGAAGGACCAGGCACTGCGAGCGCGGAAGCGGAGCAACGTTCTTCAACTTTCGAAGGGCAAGGCAGTGCTTTCTCGGTCATGCGGCCACGATCCAGGGTGGAGAGGGCAACGAGCGCGAATATCTCGGTAAGTTCCAATCTCTACTGCACTTCCGAGATTTCCTCCAACAGAATCGAAAAACTAGGGTTTTTCACGGACAATCTGATTTCTGTTTCACACATTCTGTTTTTCGTTTTTGTTTTGCTATATAAACTTTGTCCTTGGTTAATGTTGAAACTTGAATGATAACCCCTTAATAACTTTCTAACTGTCCTGTTATATGGCTTGAAGTGGCTGTTGTATCAAAATGTGGCTATTTTATGCAACATAATTCTGTTAAAAAGTGAGTTTTGCATTCCGCCACTACTAAACATGGAATGCTTGTTTATCGTAATAAACTGGACTTAAATGAACGTTGTGGATAAAATTGGTTATACTCAACTGGAAATATTTTTTTATAATCATATTCAAAGAACATATAACATTGATTGTTGTCTTCTTCGTTGCAGGATGAGAGTTGTTGATTATCTTGCTATAGTTACTTGTCTCGTGCAAAGTTCCTTTCTGCTGCATTGGTCACTACCATCATATAAAGGTTTGGAAATGTTTTTAATATCCATTGTTCATTTATGACCAAATAAGTTTTCTTTCTTTTGCAGTAAAATAAACAAATTGTTATAAATTGATTTTATGGGCTTTTGTTGGGATTTCAGCTTGGTTGATTAGTCTTATGCTTATTGGAAATTACGTGATTTTGATATGAAACCACAAGCACATCAAGTTTTTTATTCAGGGTGTCAGGTGAGTCTTATCACATTTGACCTTTTGTTGGGGGTGATTACTTTTCATGTTATAGCCACTATAATTTTCTTCTAAGTAATCTTATTTTGTTCATTTTGTCTTTTTTTTGGTGTAAGCAGGCCATCATGTATATTCTGTGTTTTCGCATGAGATCTGTGATATACATCCCCAGGCTTAAATTGCAGATACTTAATATGCTCATGGAGGCAATCTGGAAACATAAATTGAGCCCATTAAAGGTGAGGGGCTTGTTAGTTTTCATGGTCATGGTTTTTAATGATAAACATCATGTAGAATTTTGTGTATAAAACGATGAGGAAAAACTAATTTATAGGAGAAGAATGTGATAAAATGGCCAAGTCAATTTATAAAAAAATTTGTTGGATTTTTCGAATAGTTTATTTTTAACTTATGCATTAACAAATTTATCTTATGGAAATTTTAATTCACTTTTTATTTTATTTTATTTTTTATTTATGAAAACAATTATATAGTCAGACTCCATATTCTTGGTCCTCGCACATTTGAAAGGGTGAAGTTGGCACTTCTTCTAAACTCTTTTTCTTGCAACGTTTGCTTCATGTCTTAAATAAAACTTTGGAGATTGATATGAATTTATCTACCAAGTTTGTTTGCCTACTGTAGTAGTGGAATTTCTCAAACAGGCAAAGGCTGCTCAACTTTTCATGGCATTAGAGTCTGATCTTTCCAAGGCTTTTGGTGGGATGGATAGACTTGACATGTTCTTTCCATTTGATATTAACATTTTCTTTAGTTAACTATCAAGCTTATGCTATTTTTTCTCTCCACTCCATTTATCAATGCGGACTTCAATAGCTACATAAGACCACATTTTGTTCGATAGTCCAAAGTCAAAACTACATACGATCATGACATTGGGCGAGCTGAAATGTGGAAGATCACACATAAGAGGAAAAATGGCACATATATGAATGATGAGGTGCTGGAAATTGGGGTAAGTGTTATTATACTTTCAAAATAAATTTGTTGTTTTGATGATAATATATTGTGATGATGATTATAAGTATGATATATTGGCGATGATGATGATATATTGATCACGATGATATATTGGACTGCTTGCATACATATCTTGATCATAACCCTGCCTACATCAAATCTTTCTCTTAGCAATTCATAACTTGTTCGTAACAATTTTTCTCCCGACTTAGCATTTCCTTTTGTGATAGTAATTGCATCTTGTATGGTTTTCTATTTCTATTATAGTGGAATAGAGAATATGAAAAGATGCGAAATTAACCGATTTCTCAATGGTATTGGTCCCTGTTTTATGGATATTTGTTATTTCTGGTAGGATTCACAATTACTAATCTTTTGTACAACTTGTATGTTTTCTCCTTTTTTGTTCTTTTGTCATTTTCTAAAATTAAGAAAATATTATGTTGTAAGCATTTTTTTTTAAATTTATTTGTTTGTTAGTAGTCTGGGTTTCTATTATCATTCCTTAATATGAGAATTCGTGATCAATTTTGCATTTGTAATTTTTGTTTGATTTGAATTGGAATTATATATATATGTATGCAGGTATTAATATATTTAAATTATGTATACAACTAATTTGGTTCATGCATCCATCAATGAATATTAATATATTTAAATATTTATTGGTGTCTTTTATTTTATAATTATAAACATTGAAAATCATTCACTTAAAATTATTTATTTCAGGCATCAGATATTGGAAGTGGTGCTCCATCACCTAATCAAGTAATAGGATCAAGTGTTGAAAGCAAAATTGAGTAGGGATGAACAATGTGTGTTGTAATTTTAAATTATGTATTAACTTTTGAACAATTACATGTGTTTTAATTTTAAATTCTGTATCAACTTTTGAATAATTATTTGTGTTTTAATTTTCAATTATGTATCAACTTTTGAACAATATTATGTATGTTTTAATTTTCAATGCAATGAATGGATGCTTACAACTTTATATATTATTTCATTTTATTAGGATTTTATTTTTTTTATTATGAAAATATGTTATGTTTAGTTTAATTGTGCAAACTAGATTATAAAATTTTTTATTTAGAATTAAAATTACGTCAGTTAAAACCGACGTATTATTTTTACAATTTTATTATAATATTGACAGTTAAAAACATCACATTATACCCAATATAATGGTGTTGGAATCTTTTTCAATGAATTAAATTGTGATAGTTATGACTGACACTACTTACATATAAAAACCACCACTTTAAACAAAGTGTTAAAGTGGTGGGTTGCGTAAGACCGCCACATTAAACTTTGTGGCGACTAGTTCTATGGCGGTTTGTGAAACCGCCACACGCGTATATTATGGCGTTTATAAATGTCAGTTTACATGAAAATGCCCGCCACATTATACAACATTTTTTGTAGTGTGATTAAGCGTATGAGTAGTAGTAAGGTTCCAATTCAAATAGACCCTCGGACTGGCAAGGCATCAGACCCTAATCAGCCTCAATTTGTAAGTTTTTAGGAGTCTTAGCTCTATCTAAGGTCTCTCTATCTTGACCCCTGACTGGGACCACGTATCAAAAATAGACAAGAATCTCATATAGGAGGATATTTGAGTAAGTTATTTATTTAAATGTTATTAAATAATTTTTTTATTCAATTTACATTTTAATGATTTATTTATTATTATAATTTGTAGACAAAGTTTGAGTCTTCGAATTTGGTTCGAAGCAAAATAATGTCTTCAGTAACTACAAAATGGAGGCAATTCAAGATAAATCTGACAACCCATTACATCTTTGGTAAATATAAGGACAAGTCTCCTTGTGGAAAATATTCAATAGATGAAGAGACATGGTCTCAATTTGTTCAGAGTCGAATGGATCCCAATGGGAGGTTGGTAAATATTTCATTATATATGTTATTAAATCTTATATGGAATTCATAATTTATGTGTATGATGTACTTGCAGGAAAAGAGGAAGAAAACTCATATGATTGCATAGAAAATACTACTCTCCACATACTGTCTCAGGGAGGTTATGATTTGCTAGAGAGAAGAATAATAAAAGAAAAGTTAAAGAGACAGCAGGCAGAATATGGTTCTACTGAACTTATATGTCCTTCATCCCCTCCTAGTCGACACGAGAAATGGAAGTTAGTTACAACTAAACCAGGAGCTCAAATGACATCTAAGAAATATTAGATATTTATCAGCGTATTGTAAGTTCATAATTACATGTCATATTTTTAGTGTTACAAACTTATCATTCCATATTATTATATTAACACATTCTAACAAACTTATCAGTTTTGTCCCCAAAGGTCGAGATGACATCTTGATTGTGGCCATTGGCACTGAAGAACACCCTGGGTATGTTCGTACGACTGGTTTTGGTGTTGGTGTTAGACAATATTTTGGATCAGTTTCTCGACCTAGTGTTTTTGCAAATGTCAACCAACAGATGATGGATCAGTTAGCTGCACAATTGGTAGAGAGACTGATTGGAGAATTGACTAAGAGCATAAAAAAACAAGTTACTCAAGAGTTAAGAGCTAAATTCGAGCAAAGATATAATCTAGCTGAACCGGTGGATGTAATTTATTCTCGTGTTCGAGTTAACACCAAAGGTAGCTGTGATGTTGAGGACTTTGAAGATGATGACACTGAATCCTCCAATCAATGGAGGTTATTTGTTGATGGAAATCCTCCTCGTGTAGTGGCCATTGGCAAAGTGTATCCAGGAGGTTCAATCATCCACATCATGCCCATGCAGAGTGATTTTTCTACAGTGGTGATTGAAAAAGTTAAAGATGCATCTACTGCAATTCCAGTGCTCACATCAGAGGTTAATACAGTGGGAGAGGCACTTCGAACATTCATTGCATGGCCTATGATGACTTTTTACAACAAGTGCACCGCGTTGTCAGAAGTACTAATGTGTCCTTAAGGACGAATATCAAACCCACAAGGAATAATTGAATATTCAAGTAAAAGATTCACTAAATATAAAATAGAATAATAAAAGTTTGTTGGGATTTGTTGGAATGACAATTATTAACAAGAAAACAAAGCAAAGAGTTGTTGTTTCAATTGGAAAAATAGGGATTTGGTTTCATCTTTCCCACTCTTTTTTATTTAGATTATCCTAATAATATTATGTCCTTTGATTGATATTGATGCAGGTATAGAAATCCTTTATATCGATGCTTCCTAAATATCGATTCCTTGCATATTTATAAAAACAACTCAGTATTAAGATCAGAAGTTGATAGCAATTAACATTTCAAGTTTATTCCTATCACTCAAATATGTCAAGTATTATTGATTAGGTCAGAACCCTAAAAATATTTTCCAATCAGATTTAGGATTCTTGATCAAGAATTATAAGCAAAACAATAATACCAATAATCAATCAAGAACAAAATATTGTGTTCAGAGATCACCTCAATACACAAGAGTTTGAACAAATTACTCCCAATCCTAAAGGGTAGAATTAGCCACGCATCTTCTAACACCTTCTATTCTCCCAATTGGATTACAATTCACTCAATGGTGTTTTCCTCTCAATCGTGCACACTAGGGTCGAGCCTCAAGCCCCTTATTTAACCTAATTTGCTAGGGTTAGGTGAATTCTTCAGTCGTGTTAATGAGCTTGTTGATTAAAACATGAAATGGCCCAATGGTTCTGGCGCTTTCTCACTCAAGCGAGATATAGCTCGCTTGAGCGAGAAAGGCGTTGGTTTTTAACATTGCCACTGGAGCATTCTTGGTCAACGAGAATGGGCTCGCTTGAGCGAGTTGCTCTGCTGCTGAGTTGGGCGTTTTGTACTTTTGTGCGTTCCTGGGCCTTCCAGATTTCTCCTTGTAACTTATATTAATCCTTTTTAGCCCATTCATCTCCATTCTTCCCTATAAACCTTAAATTAACACCAAATTTGGGAATAAAATGCTCTTATTTAAATAAAGATCATAAAATACGTAAAAAGGTATAAATTCATAAATTAGGAATTATTTTATATGTAATTTAGCAATTAATACTCATAAGTGCCTATATTTTAATATGAAATATTACTGAAATTAGGTACTTATTAGCCTACACATCTGATAAAGACCATTTCAAAAAATTATCAGGTATATTTCATTAAGGGATATTAGTGTTAGAGTGGTTTTTAGATTTATACTTTATATTTATTATTATGTTTTACAAGACTCTACTTGAGACAGAATGGACCAATTGGTGTTCCTTTAAGACCTCAAGTTCAACCTGATATGTTCACTACCTAAGAAGCGAGTCAAGATATGAAGATTGTAGTACAAAGGTATGTTAATGTAAATTATATAATTTATTATGAATTGCTAATGATTTTTCTCTTTTTAGTGCAATCAATATATGCAGTGTCTTAGGGGGTAGGTCTACTTAATCATCACAAAATCTACGTTAGATATATCCTAAGGTTATTCACTTCTTCATTAAAACTATTAAGTTTTACTTTTTTTAGTTTAATTAAATTAATTGTTACTTATATTTCATAATAGTGCAATAAGCAACAAAAGAACTTTGAATGTGGTTACTATCTAATGCATTAGATGTGGACCATAGCACGTGTGAGGATTATAGACTCTTGGGAGCAGGTATTATGTGATTTTAAATGCTTTAACTTATCTTAATGAGTATTTAAAGTTAATATGAACTATAATATACTCTTACATTATTTATCAACTTTTTGAAGATTTCGAGCCACTAAGCACAAAAAACCTTGAAGAAATCCGTCAGGAATGGGCCAAGTATTTTCTACAAGTTAGAAATCAAAACATGCAATGATTTGAACTTTCAAACATATGTACATTTTCATTAGATGTAAATTATACAATTTTGATTAGTTTCAATGGCAATCTTTAAATTTCTCTACATATACAAATCAATCGGGTTGGTATTCTGGTTTTATTATATTTATAGGTTTATAAATTTAGGATAAAGCATATTTTATTAAATATATAAAAAAATACTGGCACATACTACATCGATAATGACCATACTCGGTGTAATATGGAGTTCATTTCACTGAAAAATGAGCTCCAGAGGCACATTTTACATCGATTATGACCAAAACCGATGTAATATGGGCCTCATTCTTCACTCAAAATTGGCCATATATTAACCGGTGTTATATGTATTAGAAATTTTACAACGCCCACGTCTACACCAATGGCTCAACCGGTGTAAAATTCCTCCTAGAATCGGTGTAAAATGTCATTTCTGCACTAGTGTAGCTTTACAAAATTACAACGATAGTTTATTCCTTGGATTCTACAATCTATATGACCGAAATGTAGGTGATTTTGTTCTTCCATATCTTCACACATATACCGTGAAGGAAATACATGCCCAAATATGCTTACTAAATTTAGTCTGGATGATAATCGTATATCTATAGAGTTAACATAATTTCATAGGTTATGACTTCTCTAGAAACAAAATTAGTCTTTTTTTTCATTTTGGTTATTATGGAAAATAGGAAAAGATACAGTGAAAAGTGTGTAATGTGTAATTAGCTACTTAAGTTGGTAAGAACTAAAGTAAGGCAATAACCTGCTAGTCATACATTATTATAAAACTCAAGCAAATAAGAACTCTATGTTGGACTTGAAGACTCAATCCTTTAATGATGTTGTTTTGATGATGTTTGAAGAAGATGACACTCTAAGTTTTAGTTATCATTTTATGTTGTTGAGTTTTCCATACAAGGTTTCTAATTAAGCATAGTTAAAAAATATGAGACAATGTTTTATGACTTTATTAATCAATTAACTTTTAAAGTAATCGATTAAACTATTAATGAGAGGTTCTAAAACAAGATAATCAATTATCATTTTAGTTATCTAATTAAACCAAAGAGAAAGTTTAAGTGATTTTAATGTTCTCATAAATTAACCGATTAAAATTTTGCATAATTGATTAACTTTTTTTTAATTAAATATAAAATAAATTTAATCAATTAACACGTGTTATAATCGATTAAAAAAGAAAACATTGCAATCATTTTTCAAATTTCAAGAAGAATAATCGATTAAATGTTTGAAATAATAGATTAAATACAACTAAACTTTCTTTATGTCAACATTTTATAAATTCTATAAATAGAGCATTGATTTCACTTTTTAACACAACTAATACTAATGAGAAATACAAATTCTTTTGAGATCATTTGAGCTATTTTCATATGCTAAGAGTGCTTTCAACTTTTTTTAGAATAAAAAAGGTTGTGCTGTGTTGTTTGTATCAACCTTATGGTGTGCTTCTGTTGTGAAATTTGATACATTATTTCCTTGTCGTAAATTTCCTAGAGGGTGTTGAAGAGTTTATCTAGTCTTGTGAAATCAAAGTTGATTAGGTTAATATCTTCTTGAATGTGTTGAAGAGTTTATCTAGTTTTTTCTTGCTATGTTTAGTTTGTATGTTACTTGTGTGAGTACTTGTACAAACTTTTGAAGATAATGGAATTAAGTTATTCTAAGGTTAAATAACTTAGATGGAAAGTAAGATCATTTGTGATCTAAGCCAATACAAATTTCTTGTGCAATCTTTCTCTTTATTTATCTTTATATTGTTGTTAACATCTTTTATCATTTATTTATATAAAAGCTCTAATGTTAGGCATCACTATAAAAGTTGACATCCCAGCTAGGTTGACACCTCAAGTAACAACAATCATCTGCCACCACATGGAAAAAGTATTATTAAAAAGAATGAAAGAAAGAAAGAAAATACAAGCAAATATGGGGAGACTAGACCAAAACCCATATATAAAAAATCTAACAAAAACAATACTTAGGTAATCTCTACCTATTAATAAAGAATTCTAAGAAAATACAAGATAGAAGCCTATTATATCAATGAAATTGTTCTCTATAAATAAACCCTAAGTTAGCAAGCTTGTGAGCACATGCATTCCCTTCACGAAAAATGTGAGAAATCCTAAACCTAATTTTACCACAGTAATTAAGAAAAGTGTTCCACCTATTATGAAGAATCCAAGGAACATTAGTCCTAGTAGTAAATGTAGCACAAACTAAGACAAAATCACATTAAAGCCATAAACTAGTAAGACCCATCTTTTGAGCTTCTTCAATGGCATGTATAACATAAAACTCAGCAACCAAAGCAGTCTGAATATCAAGGAAAGCAGATAAACCAAAAATAAACCCCTCATACTCCCACGGAAAATACCATCACAAGCAGCAAGACCAGGAGAACCCCTAGTAGCACCATCAGTGTTAATTTTAACTCAACCTGATGAAGGAAACTCCCATCTAACAAGAAGAGGATGAAGAAATTTTCCACAATAAGTATTAATATCAAAGAACTTAAGTACATTGAAATCAAACATATCATTCCTCATAGAGCTTTTAAACAAATTACCCACTAGACAAGTGAATTCTTTAATGGGGTAAATGGCCCTGCAAAAATCAATCTTAACCTGAAATCTAGCATAATTTCTCATATACAATATCATCCAAATAGAAAAGGTTATCACAGCAAGTTTAATCAAATTTACCAAAGGACTACCATCGCTCTTAATAAAATAAATAAAATCATCCACATTAGAGAAATGAGAATTAAGAAAAAAAATTGAACCCAACTCTAAATATGCAATGAAGTAGGACAATCAAAAAATAAATGTTGAATAAATTCTTCATGCTTTTCACAAAGAGTACACATAGAACATATATGTAAACCTCTGTGTTGAATGTGCTGATTCGTAGGAAGCTGCCCATGAAAAACTTTCCAAAGTACTAGAGTTTTGGGAGGAGGAACATATGGAGACCAAATTATTTAACCCCAACCACAGGGAACTCCTGGATCCAAGAAATACTTCCTAGCAAATTTGAGAGTGAAATGACCAAAGTCTTCTAGAATCCAATTAGGAGTATCATGTTCCTGCCTAATCATGATATACTAAAAAAATTATTCACCTATTGTAAAGGCAAGGGAATAGTCCAATCACGACCATTCCATAATTGCGAAATAGTCATCAGGATTTTAAAACCATCAGGTACCCTTGCAATGTTTGATAAACAAGTAGAAGAACACCATTTATCATTCCAAAAATTAATAACAGTACTAATATCAACAGTCCAATAAGTATGTTCAAGAATAGTGTCATAAAACTGTTTAATCCCAGGCTAAATAGAAGAGGGTCTAAAAGCCAATTTAAGCTGGTACATAGATTTAAGAACTCTAGCTTTCAAGAGAAGAGACCAAGGCTTATTACTATAAGCAAAATTCCAAGTAAGCTTAAGAAGGTAAGCATTATTTTTGTGCTGAAGGTTATTAATCTGCAATCGTTCATTCTCAAGAGGAGAACAAATCTTAGCTCAATTAACTTTAGTTATGCTCTTCTTCATAATATCACCAGTTCAGCTAAAATTTTTGCTCCACTGCTCAACTTGCTTAAGAATAGGAACATGCCATTTATACACATTAAAACTACAAGAAATGAAACTAGTAACCACATTATTAACCAACTGGATCCTACCCATCATGCTAATAGATTTCCCTTTCCAAGACACTAGCTTCAATTTGACTTTATCAGCCAAAGGTTGAACAAACCTACACTCTGGAGCAATAACAAAGATAAACACCCCTAAATAGTAAAAAGGTAAAAGACCATGTCTGTAAGAAAGATGTCGTTGAATTTTGGTAACGAATCTTGCATAAGTCTCCATGATGAAAAAACTACTTTTAGAATTGTTAACGTACTAACCAGAAAAATCACCATATTTTTAAAGAAAAATACTCAAATTTTTAAGAAACTTATTATCTTCCCTACAAAAAACAAATATATCATCAGCATATAAAATGTGAGAAAGAGTGATATAACCTTTAGGGCTAGCCATATGCAGAATCCTCTTATCATTCACAACCTTAGAAATGCATCTACTTAGAACCTCCTTTGCAAGACAGAAAACAAAGGAGATAAAGGATCACTTTGTCTCACAACTCTACTACAAGGAAAAAACCCACAAAAATTCCATTTATCCTAATCAAAAGCATAGCTAATCGAAGAATTGTGTTAATCCAACTACCAAATGAAGGATGGAATCCAAAACGTGTCAATACCAACAATAAGAAATTCCAACTCAAAGTGTCAAATGTTTTATGAATATCAACTTTATAAGCCACATTACCTCCTCTAACCCTTTTAGAAAACATGTTAATAGGTTCAGAAGCAATACTAATACATTCATGAATCTGTCTACCCTGCACAAACCCATATTGATTAGGAAAAATGACTCTAGAAGCCACCATAGCAAGCCTATCTACCAGTATTTTGGAAATGATCTTAAATTTGAAATTGACAACAACAATGGGCCTGAAATCTTTAATTGAATTAACACCTTGAATCTTAGAAATGAGGGAAACTACATTACTATTCATCTCAGGAAGAATCCAGTTTTGTTTAAAAAATGTTGAACAACTTTGCAAACATATGTCCCAATAATCTCCCAGCAAGAATGATAGAAAATACCACCATAACCATCAAGACCAAGAGCATTATTACCATCAAGATTAAAAACAACATTCTTAATTTTTAAATAATTAGAGCATTTAATCAACATAATATTCTCCTTAGAGGAAACCATGGCAGGAATATAAGTACCAATAAAATCTTCCTTATTACCCGTAATGTGAGCATTGGATTAGAATCAGCATAGAAATTTCTATAGAAATCTAAAATATGATACTCAATGAGCTTAAGATCCTCAATAACACCATTATTAGTTCGTAATTTATGAATCCCACTATAATCATTTCTTTTTTTAACTACAGCATGGAAAAAAGCAGTATTTCTATCCCATCTTTAAACCGAGCATCTTGGCCTTCTCTTTCCAAAACAAGTATTGACAATGAAGAACATGATCAAACTCCTCTTTAAAAATCTTTTCTTGACAAAGAAGCATATCAAGAACTAGTGAACTAGCAGTCTCTAAACTTTATTGAATAGCAAGTAGGGAAGTCTGTTTAAGAATCACTTCATTCTAAACATTACCAAAAGAATTTTTATTCCAACTTCTGAGCTCAATTTTCTACATTTTCAATTTATGTTGCAAAATAAATATAGGACAACCAATAACAGTATTCTTCCAAGAATCATGAATAAGCTTCATACACTATCCTAAAGCCACATATTAAAGAATATAAAAATGAAAAGGGTGGAATGTAAAGAATAGAGATTAGAGTTTTATCAATATTGATTTCCAAGTTAATTGTATTTTATTTCTCAAATTAAATCAATTTTAAAAAAACTTGAAGAAGGGACAAATCTTTTGAAAATATTTCAAAGCAATTCTCGATTTAGGTAAGCTATCTATTCTTTTCCAACACTCGAATATTAGAAATTATTATTGTACCGACCAGGTAGTCGGGAGTGATAACGTGGCAGCAGGAGATAAAATAGGCGTGTTAAGCGGAACACCTGGCTGGCAGAAGGGAAGCACATCGGGGAGTTCATGTAGTCGCCAATCGTTA
>Ga0123342_1008295_pt1 | contig 13178 bp, 4 predicted proteins | sample Turbeawhitnodule_FD_89960 | JGI IMG/M metagenome (GOLD analysis project Ga0123342, IMG submission 89960) | Root nodule microbial communities of legume samples collected from Mexico - Turtle bean Mexico white nodule | ecosystem: Host-associated > Plants > Roots > Nodule | place: Mexico: Nepantla...
CACGTTCTTCTCAATTCAACCCCTTTCTGTTTTCTCTTCTGTTTGCATTAGGCTTCGGAGAAGAAACTATCCAACCCCATGCGGGAAATCAAGGTCCAGAAGCTCGTCCTCAACATCTCCGTCGGAGAGAGCGGAGATCGTCTCACCAGAGCCGCAAAGGTTCTTTTTTTTTTTCGTTTTATTTTTCAAAATCTTATTTTTTTGCTTTATTTTAATTTTGATTTGAACCCTTTTTTTATTGTTGTTGTTACAGGTGTTGGAACAGCTTAGTGGCCAAACCCCTGTGTTTTCCATAGGTTGTTTTTTTTTCTTCTTCTCATTATTAGGGTTACTTAAACATGGTTTTATATAATTTCCTCTTCTGTAAAAGTTCTGTGTTTTAATGGTAATAAGAGAGATCGGGTGTTTATGTAGTAACTATGAATTCGTTATTCTATGTTTTTCCAACTGGAATATGTGCTTGATTGAATCCCTTTTTTTGGGGGAAGTAGGCGTCTAAAATTTTTTGGAATGCTCAGATTTTAAAGCGAGAGGGACGTTGTTGGTGTTGGGAATGTAATTTATTCATACTCATTCCTCCCATTGTGTAGCTTAGGTTGTTATTTTGTGAGTTATGTATTCATTGAAGTTCACTATGTTCAGTTTATGATATCACTTTGGCTAACAGTGCAGAAGGCTAATATATCAATTGCCTTAATTTAATTAACATGGAATTGAGGATAGGGTCGTAATGTGATTGTTTGAGTCAGGTTACATTTTAGAAATCTGTTGGGTACTGCATATCTGTGGCTGCAATGTTACAATAGTCGTTTTTGATCTGTGGCTGCAATGTTACAATAGTCGTTTTTGATCTGTGTCTGTGTCGTGGATGCAAGCTGCATTTTCCTGCAATTGAAATATCAAGGATTGTGATAGAACTGTGGGCTTGGTTTGTTTGCTGTTGGTTATAATTTAAAACTTTGTTTGGAAACTCAAGAAGCTATTGTTGTGAATGGGGATATTTTTGGCTCTATAATCGAGTCATCAGCAGGGGTCCATTCATTGGCCACCTGACTGCCGCTTGGAGCCTAAATGAAAATACTAGAAGAAGATCCTTGAAACCCCTTGGTTGTTCTCAAGACACAAGATCTGGTGAAATACTTGGGCCGATATTCTCTAGCCTCATAGAATTGTATTTAGTAAAGGGTCTTTCAATTTCTGAAAATATGTAACAATATTAAGGGTATTTGGGTGTGTAAGGCCGCAGTCCTGCAACAAGCCGTATTGGACTGCAATTTTTACCTTGTTTGGGTCTCAAACTAACTGCTTTAAATTGGAATATTTTGGCTCTGTAGTTGAGTCACCAACAGGGCCTCATTCTTTATCCACCTGTCTGCTGCATGGAGCCAAAATGAAAATACCCGAAGATCCTTGAAACCCCTTGATTGTTTTCAGGATACAATATCCCTTGGTTGTTTTCAAGATACAATATCTGGTTAAACTACAGGTCTAGGCGAAGTGTGTTGACCAAAGAATATTATAATTTCTGTAAACCATTGGAAATTTTAAACGTATCATGTTTCATATTTTAAACTTAAATCCGTGGTTTTTTATATTTTTCTTACAAAACGTCTTTCACGGTGGTGGGATGGTTATTTCTGAAGATTAATGTTCCTATATGCAACATGTTTGCTAGTATAAGTTGTATTAGGCGAACATTGTCTGCTCCACCAAAATTTTTTCTAGTTGCAACTGGCTGTTCTCTGATTGTTTATTTGTTCTTTGTTTTTGACAGCAAGATACACTGTCCGTTCTTTTGGTATCAGAAGAAATGAAAAGATTGCATGCTATGTCACTGTTAGAGGTGACAAGGCAATGCAGCTTCTGGAGAGTGGATTGAAGGTGAAGGAATATGAACTTCTGCGAAGAAACTTCAGTGATACTGGGTGCTTTGGATTTGGTATTCAGGAGCATATTGACTTGGGAATCAAGTAAGCTTAAAATCTCTTTGCACTTTATTATAAAATACATGTTATTTAATTGTTGTTATACTTATTTTGCAGTACTTGAACCAGTTATTAAAAGATACAAAACTGCATCACTTTTTCTCTTACATGAGAACAGATTGAAATTTAATCTATGATTGTCTTCATGTATTGTTTTCTTTGTTATGCCCATTGAATTTGGTTTGTTCTTCTATTTGTATAATGTTATTGTAATTGACATGTCATTCTAACTATGCTCAATTAAAAAAAATTGTTTCATCAATGTTGAACGTTGGCTCTTCTTCAGGTATGATCCCTCAACTGGTATTTATGGGATGGACTTCTTTGTTGTTCTGGAACGCCCTGGCTATCGCGTCGGCCGCCGCCGCCGCTGCAAGTCTCGTGTTGGGATCCAGCATCGTGTTACCAAGGAGGATTCTATGAAGTGGTTCCAGGTGAAATACGAAGGTGTGATCCTCAACAAGTCACAGGCAATTGTTTAGTTAAATTAGCTAGTTGTTTTGAGGAGTTTAAAAGTTTTGTTGTTTTAAATTCGATGCTTCTTCATTTAAATAGCTTGAATTACTGGAATATTGAAGGTACTTGTTTTTGACATCCATATTAATACGCCTTGACCCTTAATTGGATGTTCTATATTTTGCCTTTCCTCTAGCCGTTGTGTTTGAAGAACATATTCATTCATAGAACACTGGTTTTCTCATTGCATTGCCTTTAAGTTTTTGCCCCTTCTGAGGAATATATAATCACCACAAGTTAATGAAGTTGTGAGGGTGAAAGAATGCTTTCAATTGTTGAAGGCTCTGGTGCATAAAACTCACTGGAAAAAATGTATCACTAGTTCTCACTTATGTTAATTATGCGTAAACTGAAATTTTAATATTATATCTTTTAATTTATAAGGTAACTACTACACTTTTCTATATTTATTATAATATGATTTAAAATTTATTTTTCAGTTAATTTTTAATAGATTTAGGTATTGCACGTTTTCCAACTACCATGTCAATGTAAATTCACAGCCAAATTAATACACTTAATTCTCTTCAACCAAATAATAAACATTTTGCAATGATCTCCCTCTTCCAATATTAAAAAAATAGTTTTGGAAAAGGTTTATTATTGAGAGATTAAAAGTAAAAAAAATCATTTTTACAAAAAAATCTTTATTTTGGAAATTATATACGTTTAATTAGATATAGTTATATTATAGTTATTTTAAATTTATATTTAAATGCAATTATTTATAATTAACATTATAATTGATATCCTTTACAATAATTAAATATAATTTTTTAATACAGTGTTATAATTTATTAAAATGATTAATGTATGTAATATTTATTTATATTTTAATTAATTTTTTTAATGATCTAAATTTTAATTTTTTAAAATATTATAATTTTCACAGATAGTCGTAAAATAAGTAATAAAACATATATAATAATATTTAAAGTTAACTATATTTAAATTTAAATTTATTTTTGTTTCTATTTAATATATATTCTAGTGGCTATTTATTATGCATTCCAATTAACGTGGAAAAACAGACTCTTTCATAAACTTTTAACTTTTATTTTTTTTTAATTTAAAATTGAGATTTGTAGTCAACCGTTACCCATTAGCAATCTGGACCATAGTTTTACTTCTTTTCTCTTTATTTATTTTTGAAAAACAGTTATTTATTTAATTTTATTGATGTTGTATTCATGACAAATAAATAAATTCGTATTAGTAAATATAACCTTAAGTTGTTTGATTATTTATTTAATTATAATTTATTTTTTATTATTTAATATTAAAAAATATATTATCTTTATATATGTGAACCGACTCATTTAATTAACCCGTGAATTTCATAAAAGAGAATCAACTTACAAAAATAAAAATCTATTTAAAATGTGAATTATACAATTTTTTTTATAATACACATTTAAAGGGATGATGAGTTAAACGGGTCAAACATTATAACTGACTTAATGAGTAGGTACTCTCGAAATGAAGTTAGAATTCCATTATATTATATTACTTTTTTGCTGATTGAATTTGTTTGTTATCATCGCCACACTAATCACAAACTTTATTATTTTTATATTTTTTAATTTTAAAAAAGTCAACTATGTCTCACTTTCGTTATAATTTTTTTTTATCAAATCACTTCAAATGTTATTTTTAACAAATTAATATTTTTCATTTCTTTATAAAATATATTTTTATATAAACATTTAATAACAAAACAAAAAATAGGAAAGAAAATGAAAATAATAATAATAAAAAAAAATAACAAAAGGTTTACATGTAGAATTTATGTCAATACTTAAGTGCAATCTACAGATAATTGAACTTGTGTCAATCAAGCATAAAATGTTTCATAATCAAAGTTATCAAAACTTAACACGACTTTTAAAAAATACGAAAAGAAAGATTAACACATGTTAAATAAAGTTGTGGTTGAATCATGCGACTTCATCATTAACACTAAAATTATGCTTGACCAACACTAAACAAAGTCATCCTATCCATTGCGACGTCTTAACAATAAAGTCATCACATGTTGACACGAGTTGCGTATTCCAATAATTTTAAAAAAATAATTTATTTTGATAATATTATCAATAAATTAGATTATTTCATTAAAAATTTCTCATATTCATCCATTACTAACTTTGTGGTACCAACATAAATTAATAAGCTACACATAACATTGCACTACTTTATTAAAAATTCCTCACATCCCATTGCTAACTTTGTGGTACCAACATAATTAATAACACACACATAGCTCAGAACTACTATAATTTATTTGAAATACATATGCATAGAAATCACTTTAATAGAAGTCATGTTACAAAACATGAACACCCACATGAAAGTCCTTGATTATTGATGATCATAAGAAACTAACATAAATGAAATATGCATACACATATAAGATCTAGGAAAAGCAAGATTCCTTGGTGCCTAGATTTGGTACCCAAGCAAGAGCTTTATTGCCAACAAAATGGCAAACAGGTACAGTTCCAGGCTTGACTTTGAGAACCTGATAAAGCACATCAGGATCCATGCCTCTTGTATCATGGTGGCAAATGGTGAGTGCCTCAGCTTTAGTTCCATCAGAGGCTACCAAAGGAACCATATAAGTTGTTGTTGCATTGATTTGGTGGCAGTAAAACACAACCTTTTCAAAGTTCAGTCTGTGACACATGACAGCTTTTTCTCCAACTCTCTTCACTTCCTCAACACTGTACTCATCATGATTCTTGTCAAAGGAACTTGAAATCACCTTGATATTCTTCCCAAGCTTTGAAGTGGCAAAACCCATCATTGATTCCAAGGATGCTGCACAAAACTTTTCTTCTCCTTTGCCTGCTTCTTTCCCACAAACCTCATCAAGATTATATTTCTCTGATACTTGTCCATGCAGCCATGCTCCAAAAGGTTGGCTTGTTGTTCTTGAGGATGGTTTAGTGTTGGAGTTGTTGTGGATGCCCAGATGCATCATCTTCCTAGGATGAAGTTCATGTTCAAAGAAGAGAGTCCAATACTGTTTCTCTTCTTCCACTTGAATAGGCAAATTGGCTTTGCTTGCTGCATATACAAATATGAACAATCATACAAAAATCTTTCTCATCATTGCAACATGATTTAACATGTATTGATTCCTTAAATAACTGGTGTAACTTACGAGGCAACACTAGATCTCTGAGAGGCTTGGGCACTGTAGTGTTTGGAAAAACAGAAAACCAGTAATCTTTAGCAGATTGCGAGGCATCAATTTCTCTCAGAGTTAGCTGCAAAAATTGTTCAAAGTAACAAAAGTGTTACAACAATTATAGGTTAAGAAAAACTTGTTCCATACATTACAAAATTTCACGTAATTTACTAGTAGAAATAAAAAATTTATAGATGTATTCTTAATTGAACTTTAAAAAAAAATAAAATCTGAAACTGAGTTTCTTATAGTAAAGACAAAGGCTATTCTGATCAAATATATTTTTGTTGCGTGGTTGGTAGGTTACACTACAATAAAACCATGAAATATAAATCAATTTTTAGAGACAAAAAATAATTAGTTGTTATAGTGACTAAATTAGAGATTATTTTAGAAACTAAATTTTTGTTGGCTTCTAAAATAGTTTCTATTATTGTTAAATAGTTTCTAAATTAGTGTCTAATTAGCAACCGAGGTTTTTGCTACTTATTATTTAGATTCTAAATTTGATAGCAAAAACCTTGGTTGCTAATTAGACACAAGTTTATAAATCATTTAACCATAATAGAAACTAATTTAAAAACAAAAAAATTTTCAGTCTCTAAAAATCGTTTCTAATTTAATCACTATAGCAATTAATTATTTTTTTGTCTAAAAATTGGTTTCTATTTTATGATTTTCTTGTAGTGTTAGGATTTGTTAGATTTTTTTTCATGATATGAAAATCATACATTCTTGAAAAACATGTAAAATGATGAAGTTAAAACAATGAAGGTAAAACAATGTAAAATGATGAAGCTATAGCAAAGATGGAGGAAAATGGCTTACACATAAAAAAGCTAAAAAGATTAGATATCCAAACTCCATTTTTGCTGTGAAGTGAGATTATGGGAAGCTATTGAGTTTATGTGTGGGAATGAGGTGAGTTGGTGATAGTATATATATAGTGAATTCAAGTGATAATTATTAGCTTCTTTGAAATAATTGTGTGTTATCAAATTTCAACAAGAAAAATATAAATTATTGTGCCATCTTCTATCAATTAAGGCAACTATTATTTTTTATTCAACTCTGGCAACTTGCCAACCACACACTGCTCCCAGCACACCAGAACAAACTGTGATAGCCACCACTGCAATTAATACAATGAAAAAAAAAATTACACTAATTTAAAACAAACACTCATCTATTAAAAATATGTTTTTCTGCATTTTCATTAAATATTAAATAATAAATTGATATATTAAAAATTCATATTATTAAATATTTTTATTTTTTTTCCTGATTGAGTGCTTGTATTATTAAAAAAATATCACCGTAAATGAGATAATCACAATCGCTATATATAGATAAATTTATGATCTCAGTGTCAAATTCATGAGTTTAAACACTTCGAATAAAACCTATTATAGATATTTGTAAATATTTTGATATTATATCAATCATTTTTTTTGAAAATTTTATTGTGGAGATAATCATTTTTAAGCGTTATGACATATTTTTTAATATATTTTATTCTTATTTTTAATTTTATTTTAAAAATAATGTCATTCTTTGGGTTTTTAGATAAATTCTTTGTTTTTCCTCTTTTCTCTAGTGAAAATAATGATATGTTTTAGAAAATATTTTAATAATATTCATTTTTATTTTTCAGTATTGATGTTTTAAATTTATAAAAATAATGTTTTTGTAACCAAATATTTTTATTAAACTTTCGTTTATGTTAATTTTATTATAGATTTGAAAAATAAATATTGTCAATTAATTTTTGTTTCTAGTGAAGCTTACCAACTCTATATATAAAAGATATAAGTTATTTGAGTTTAAGAGGTACAAATAACTATTATATTTCTATTACTTACTTTTATGTCATTTTTTTTATAAATTCATGAAATGTATTAGTTTCATATGAAACTAATAATTAATATTGTAACCATTTAAGGAGAAGCGTTTTTAATATAATTTATCTTTTCATATTTGAGATCTTTTAAATGATAAATTATTATTTTAGAAATAATATAAAGAATTGAAAATGTATTTTTATATTAATTTTAATATACATAATTTTATTTCCTTCTATTAAGATTTATGCTTCTTTTAAAGAGAAAAATTAATCATTATGAAATAATCCATACTTATGTGTACTTCAATGATAAAATAGTCTATTTCAAAGAAGGTACAATCTAGGTTAGTTGATCTAAGACCATAATTTTTTATTTCTTTGAGTCAGAGGACATAAAAAATGCTAGAGTATCTTTAATACAAGATTAATAATTATTTTAAAATTTTGTACAATTTTTTTATGGTCCTTCCATGTTAAATATAATACATTGTGTATTGATGACAAACAAATAAATTCGTCCTAGTAAATATAGTTCAAATGCATTGTTTTTATCCTATTTTTTTTTATATTATTAAAATAACTTAAGTTGTTTGATTATTTATTCATAATTATAATTTCTTTTTTTATTATATTAAAAAAATATTATTTTAGCATTGAATTTTTGACACTGTTATATTTTTAATTATTTAACAAATATTTAGATTATTATATACATAAGAAAAAAATAAAACATAAATGTTATATCTCCCAAATATCAAATACTAGAGTGAATATATATTATTAAATTGAAGTATTTGACCAAATATCAAAATCTTTATTTTTTCTTCTTCTATTGGTGATGCACTATTTAATATATCTTTATATATGTGAACCTATAACCCATGAATTTTATAAAAGAGATAACTTAAAAATAAAAATATATTTAAAATGTGAATAATACAAATTTTTTAATAATACACATTTATAGGGATGATGACTTAAATTGGTCAAACATTACTAATTTAATGAGTAGGTAACCTTGACATGAAGGTACAATTACATTATATTATTATATTACTTCTTTGCTGATTTTCATTGAATTTGTTTGTTACTATCCCCACCCTACCTCTGCTATATTTGCACCTTCCTTATAGCCGCCATCACTGTTCACCCAAACACTCTTTTATTTATTTATATCAATTATTGAAATGTACTTAGATATACGTGATGAGATTTTCCATAACCTTTTTTTTTTATAGAAAAATAATATTTAATTTTTTATAAATTAAAATTATTTTATGTACAAGTCAAAAACAAAAAGAATATACAATATTATATAAGTTTTACTTCAAATTATGAAAAATTAATTATATATTTTAGATTTTTTTTAAAAATTGTAAATATATTTATAATAGATATTAAGATATTTATTCATTACAAATCATGTTTGAAAAATAAAAAGTAATATGCTGTATTTTGTAACGAGTTTTTCAAGAGTTTTGCTCCCGGATTTGACTTATGCAATTTAGAAAATAAAATGTACTCACAATCACGACTTTTATCAATGTATATAATATAAAGTTCATGTAATAAATACGTTTAAATTTTAGTTCTTAATTTTTTCAAGACATGTATTTATCAGTAATTTAAACAACCAATATATAATATATTTTATATATAAAAAAAGAGATTACTAATAAGTCACGGTTTTTGGTGAGTTTATTTTGTATTCAAAACTCCAATGTTTTTTTATGTACAATAATAAAATGACTTAGTTATTATTTAAATTATATAAATAATGTATTTTAGATAATTTTATTGATTAAATTATTTATAATTAGTGATCTTGTTTCATATATTTACTTGTTCTTGGGATATGGAAGTAAAACAGTTTTGTGAAAGTTTTGTTATTAATTTTAGAATTTAAAGTTCATTCTACAAGTTTATGTTTTCAGTTAAAAAGTAAATATAATAATTTAATTTGTCTTATGAGATATAAAATGATAACAACTTTGTCTTGCTACTCTCCTTCCAATTATTAGTGGTTTTGTTTTATATTTAAATATTTTTATATGAAAAGATAATGGTTGAGTATTATATATGTGAGAGAAGTGAAAAATATTTTTATAGAAAACTTTGTACTTGTCACAACAAGTTAATTGTTCTTAGTTGTGAGATTTAAGATATGATTTAACTAAGGATCTTAATACTGGTTATGAGTACAAGATATGAATAATCAAAGTAAAAGTTATGTGGTTATCACGATTTATTAACTTTAAAGATTATAATAACAATAAATTCAAAATTCTTGATTTTGGAATGAACTCTTGAATGTAGATAAGAATTTGAAGGATTCTCTACCAATACTATTTTCCTTAATTGATTTTGTTATAAACTTTTGGTCAAAGATCATTTAAAAAAAATGAGAAACTTATTTATGACAATTATTGAATAAAAAAAGATAAACATTACTGCAAACTTATAATAACAGTAAATTTAAAATTCATGATTTTATGGAACAAATAGAATAAACTCTTGAATGTAATGATAAGAATTTGAATGATGGTCAACCACTGAAAATAAAAAATAAAAAATTATTAAATAATTTTTTTAAAGTAAAAAAATAATTAGTTACTATACTGATTAAATTAGAGATCATTTTAGAAACTTAATTTTTTTTTAATTTCTAAATTAGTTTATATTATTGTTAAATAGTTTCTAAATTGGTATCTAATTAACTACCAAGTTTTTTGCTACCAAACTTAGAATTTAAATAATTGGTAGTTAAAACCTTAGTATCTAATCAGATATCAATTTAGAAACTATTTAACAATAATAGAAACTAATTTAAAAACTATTATTTTTTAGTTTCTAAAATAGTATCTAATTTAATCAGTAAGTAATTATTTTTTCTCTCTAAAATTAGTTTCTATTTAGTGATTTTCTTGTAGTGTACCAATACTATTTTTCTTAATTGATTTTGTTACAAACTTTTGGTCAAACATCATTTAGAAAAAAAGTGAGAAACTTATTTATCATAATTATAGAATCAATAAGATAAACATTATTACAAAAAGACAGTTTAACTATAGTTATAGATATTGTTTTAAGTTAAACATTGTAAAAAAATTGTGATACTTTTAATGTAAATATATAGACGACGATTATGAGGAGGATCATTGTCTTGTCTATACTAAGCGAGAGAGAATAAAAGACGATTATATGGGGAACTATCGTCTATTGTTAAACGTGTTACCACAAACGACGATTTTAGTGAACAACCGTTGCATATGGACTTTTAAAATCAGAATCCCAACCCCCTTTTCCTACACGCTCACTCGTTTGTTTGAGTTTTGAAAGGGTTGTCCTTGCTATGTCATCGTTAGTACATCGTTTACCACTCATTTGTTGTTTGTTTGTTTTTTCTTTCATTTTTTGTTACTAATGTTGTGTTTTGGTTGTCATAGGTTGTTTGTCTCTGGTTCAAACTTCATACTTCACTGTTCTTTGGCTTCCTCTGTTGCCGTTTTGGTTCCTCTGCTCATACCTCCTTTTTATTGCTACTTTGTTTGCACTCACCACCAAATTGGTTTTTATTTATTTTTAAATTATAATTTTATAATTAGTATTGAAATAATTTTATAACTAAGTTTAGGATTTATAATTAGTATATTTTAGTTAATATTTTTTTAGTTATATAATTAATATTAATAAAATTTTATAATTAATATTAGGGTTTATAATTAATATTATTTTAGTTATATAATTAATATTAATAAAATTTAATAATTAATATTAAGACTTAGAATTAGTATTAATAAAATTTTATAATTAATATTAGACTTTATAATTAATATTATTTTAGTTAATGTTATGTTATTTATATAATGTTCCTGTTAGGGAGATGAAACCTAGAGAACTATTGAAGTCTCCGTCTTTCTCCTTCGGTCGGGCAGGTTGCTGGGTGCTTGACTGAGGTCCTTCTCGTCTTCGTGCTTCTCCTTCGGCTCTCGGTCTCGGGTGAACATCGAATGGGGGGTACCTGCGGAAGGCACTCCGACGCCCAAGTCAGTAAATCGGGTGATAGATACTCAGGTAGGTGTACAGTAATAAATGACGTACCTTTCTCCTTGGGATGTGTGCTATTTATATTATTTTAATGGACTTACCTTATTGGGCCTGAGTAGTGGAGTGAATCTCACTTATGGGTGTATTACTTAAGCCTTAATGACGGATTAGCTTCACTGACCTTGGTTTGAGCGTTAATGGATGTATGGGTCGTCCTGCCAGGCAGACCGTGGCGATTCCCCTCGTCTCGGCCAAGTTTCCGTGGTCTCGGTCAAGTCCCTCGGATCTTGGCCAGGCTTCCTTGGTCTCGGTCGTCTCGACTAAGTCTCTCAGGTCTCGGCCAGGTTTCCCTAATCTCGGTCAGGTGGACAAGGTCTCGGGCAGTTGGGTGGGTCTCAGTCAGAGAGACCGAGTGTCGGTCTCACCCATAACAGTACATATAACTAATATGAAAGAAATTTTAGTTTTATAATTAATATTATAGTTAGATTATTATTTAAATGATTATTAGTTGTGATTTTTATAATTTAGAATTGATTATTTTTTGAATCGTATGTATAATTAGAATTCTTTATTTATTGAATTGCATGTATAATTTGAATTCTTAAATTTTTATAATTGCATGTATATTTATAATTCTTTAATGTATGTTAATATTGAGTTTGGAGTGTCCGACCATCGTCAAATTGTTAGATTTTGGATTGAGAGATCCAAATTTAGTAGACTTTCATTCAAAGATCCTTAGTTTTTGTTTGATATTTAATACATGTATTTGTCAACTACTCCTCCAATTGTATTTTTTTTTAAAAATATTTTATAAAAAGCAGATGAGGTGGTTGTAGTGATAGTAAATGTATTGAGTCTTGAATTGTTCAATTGGACACTTTGGGAAGAACAATAACTTTTTATTAGTTCAGTAGTACATAACTTGTAATCCACATCTCATATATATTATGTAATTTTGGTTAATTTCATTTTGTGTTATTCTTAGGGTGCATATTTGATTGTGAAGATTTCGTGTTACCACTTTTATTTCATGCCACCTGAAGACCAATGCGAAATGTTTTCAAAATTTCGTGAAATATAAGAGATGATGATTAAAGTATATGTACTATTGAATTATAATAAAAATGAATCTTCTATAAGGAGATATGTTCATACCTTTAATAAATAATGTGGCTCCCCCCTTGATGTGGTGAAGGTCATGGTGAAGAAAATACGAGTTGCTAATGCTCAAGTTCCCCTGCCTACATATGAGGTAATTATTGTGGTCCAGGCATTTCAGACATTCATAGTCTGGCTCACACACCTCGTTCGACCTATTCTTGAACTATGGTTAGAAATTAATTTGTATTTATGTATTATATTTAATTCCATAAATTGTTCTTTATTTTGAAGCAACAACGTCGTAAACCAAGTCTGCAAAGAAAGAAGCAACCAATTTCCATCAACGATCCTATAGTCGCATTATTAGAGATTGTTGTGGCTATAGGTACAAACTTAGCGGAAGTTTTTTGAGATGACACTGTTTTTGGAAAAAACAATTGTTGGGTTTAATAGTGTCAAAGTTCAAGAGGGTGGGGGGGGGGGGGGG
>Ga0123342_1008296_pt1 | contig 13177 bp, 8 predicted proteins | sample Turbeawhitnodule_FD_89960 | JGI IMG/M metagenome (GOLD analysis project Ga0123342, IMG submission 89960) | Root nodule microbial communities of legume samples collected from Mexico - Turtle bean Mexico white nodule | ecosystem: Host-associated > Plants > Roots > Nodule | place: Mexico: Nepantla...
AAAACCTTAATTCTCTGATGCAAAACTTGTTTTCTCAATTGTATGATTGATGTTTAAACTCAGAAACAAGTTTTCTTTTTATAGAAAACCAACTTATAACAGATTTTTGAAAAACAGTTAAAGTTTTTATAAAAAGAACAAATTGAAAATAAAATGAACAGATTTATTTTCAAAAGCAGTTAGAGAATTTGTTATGTGAGAAGACTTAGTCAACCATTCTGGTGCAGGGACAAAACTGAAAAACCGTTTAAGATAAGCATTGCACTAGACTAAAAAGAATCTATTCATTTACAGATGAACAGGTTAATTTTTGAAAACGATAACAGAAAAAGCTTAACTATTAAAACACAGTTGTTTTGAAAGTAGAAGACTTAGTCAAAATACTTGATGCACAAAATCTAATTTTCACAAGACTTAGCCAAAGCATGAGTTTAAAAAAGAATCTGTTTATTTAGAAAAGAACATATTTATTTTTATGCAGTAAACGTGTTTTTTGTAAAACATGTGAAAAGTAGTTTAAGAAATTTTGTGCTTGCTCTTATCACATGGCCAGGGGTTAGGAGGTGAGTTACTTAGCAAAAAGCCTACTCTTAAACAACCTCTAAACTCTACCTAAGACATTCTTAAAACAAATGTAAATATACATGAAATGTACACAAAAGTCTTCATCAAACACATGTCTTGAAGGGGCAGCAACCATCTTCAACAGGGAGGTCTTTTGATAAGGTTTGTAGTTGTTCTATTTACATTGTTAGATGTTTGTGTAGGTTTGGGTGTGAGGGTTGGTGGATACAAGATTGATTTGACCAATGAAGATACTAATTGTCATACTAGGAGTATATTTCACAGTACAAATGTATGTACACACGATGTATGATGAACTAATGAAACATGTCAATGATTGTAATGAATGTACCGTTGATGAATTCTATAGGTTATACATTTTGTTAGGTTTGTTAGAGTTTCTATTGTCAAATAAAACGGGGAAGGTATTATCTTAGGTTAGGTAAATGTGTCTCGCGGTACTTCATAATTATGTTAATGCATTTGGTTTACATATTGATTGACATTCAGTAAGTATAAATGTTTATAGACTAGTAAGTTGACCCGTGCAACGCACGGGAAATTTTATAAAATTTCATATATAAATGTTAATATTATAATAAAAAATATATTAAAAATTATTATTGTTGATAAATAAAAAATTCTAAAATTGAGCAAATGAAATTAAATATAGTACATAAAGAATTCAACATAAGATTACATAATTTTGCAATGTTAGTAGTCAAATTTATAAATAAAAATGAATGAATAAATTTTGTCCATAACTTGTACATTGCAATAGATTACAATAATTTGAACTAATTTAAATTAAATAAACAACTATCTAATATTATGTTCCCATAAGATATATACAGGAAATATTAAGTATTGTCGACGAACTTCATGCTGGAAGTTCATCTGCAAAAATATCTCACAATAATTACTACAATTAAAAGTACAATTCATTATATTATACCAAGTACACTTATAGTAAAAGTAGTAAAAAAATGTGTGTTTCTTCCATAAACATATTGTAGACAAAAATGATATTGAATTCTGAAGTCACCTTTTGATATATAAATTAAAGTTTAATATAATACAACAAAAATATGATAAAATATCAATACAATGAAATAGTATTCATAGAAATTACTAAAATTTTTAAAAATCATACAACAAAATTAAACATATATGCATCAACATGTTTCTAGAAAAAACAACAAACAACTTAATGCTTCAATGACTAACTAATAATAAACAATATATAAACAGTACAATGAATATAAGCATTCCATAATATTAAGACCAAATATATAAAATACAAAATATGATGAAAGAGTTTTATGACTTTAATATACTAGCAATTGTTATAGCGTTAAACATATCTAATTATGCCAACACATTATAAATATGCTAGATAATGAAATAAAAATGTATTAGTTTATGTATGCACATTGCAAGTAATGCATGAACAAATAGAATATCAATACTAATAAACATAAACATATAGTGAACATAAACATAAGGAGTACTTATCTGTTCAAGTTTCCAACAAAGTGAAAATACAAAAATAAATATGTTTAGTCGTTCGGAAGCACTAGTAACTGTTAGCCTAAGAGAATAATAAATAAAATTATCTGGGATAGGTTAGACGATGAATTGAAGTAAGTAGCAAAACCCTGATATGAGAAAAGGGATTCTGGTATCACATTAAAAGATAATCTTGTCTCCTTGACGAAAAGAATGAAGACGACAAAAATTCTTCCAGCCGCTGCGAAGTTTAATGCTTATAGAAGGAAACCTTCCTTTCAACAACTTACAGTCTACCTCCATCAGTAGACCATGCAGTGTAACCTTATTGAATCTCCTTTGTTGAAGATATTGTGCAAATGGAGCAAGAAGATCCTCCAATAATATCCAAATAATAAGTCAAAAAAATGAAGTAGAATATAATATAGGGCAGTTTAAAAGAAATGACTGTTATACTAACCAGGTAATTGACATTGATGTTTAATCGAGACAACTTTTCGGAAAAATGGTCCAACAGACCAATGATCAACGGTTCCTTCCCTTCAATTTCCTCCAAATAACGATTTATTCCACTTTCAGAGACATCATCCATATAAACAGTTATATGGAAAACGTTTAGACCGACGTAATGGAATAACATATAGTGGTCACCTGTAAAGCCATAAAAATCACTCAAACTCCACCATCCACGCAACATTTCCAGGGACAATAAATTCTTGTTATACTGCACTATATGGACGTTCCCTGCTGAATCTGCAAGGGTCCACTCCTCTCCAAGTTCGTTTTGAAACTCGAAGGCAAAATCACGATCAACATAACCAAGCTATTCATTTTAAAATAAAGAATAAAAAGTCAGGAAATGAAGAAACCGTGTAAAGGTAAAAATTTAAGAAGAAAAGAAAAAAATACATACTTCACCACGATTGTTCATCGACCAAAACACCCCTTTTGTTTCAAGTATAATGATTTCTTCAACACTGAACGCCATTAAATTAATAATGGAGAAAACACCAAGAAGTAAGTAGGAGAGAAAGTGAATAATAGAGAGAGCGCCAAGAAGGAAGTAGGAGAGAAGAATTTAGACAGGAAGAAAGAAGAAAAGAGTAGGATTGTGAAAAATAAAAAACCGCACTATGTTATGACCTTTGGCTGTAACTATTTACCTCTAACTATTTATAACATATTTTATGACCTTTGCCTTTTCCATTGCCACAAAGAACAATGTGTTTGACTACTTCAAGTACAGTATTAATTAATGATTAATAAATAATAATTAAACTAAAAATACATTTATTTAACATAAATAATAATAATTATAATCCCTCTAAACAATTAACATATAGGTAATATATAGTAAATAGTTATAAAATATTTAAAGTTTCTATGTTTGCAATAATGTAAAAAAGAATAATGTTGTTTTATGTACTTTATGTAATATAATTTCTTAAATATAATAATATATATAATATTTATAATATTGAATTTTAATCAAAAGGTTAAAATTTAAATAATATTGAAATTGAATTAAATTTCAGTTTTGTAAAAAAATAATTTAGGAATCCAAAATTTAAATTATTAACATTGTTTAATGTTGTGATGAAATAATTATTTAAATCTACCAAATCTTCATGAGGAATGAATATTTTGAAAACATTGTATAAGAAACCACATCAACAACAATGTATATGAAAAACAACAAAATCAAGTAGACCACAATGAATATGAAAGAGAACAAATCAAGTAGGTCACAGTGTATCTGAAAAAGAACAAAATAAAGTCCTGACTTGATTGTTATGACATGTACTCAAAGCACGCATGTATCAATAAACAAATGCTTGTAAATATTTATTTATTTGTTCTATTTAATAAATTTTTTCGAATAATGAATTTGAAAATTTTTAAGAAGTTTGATAATGAGAAACATAACATAAGAAAAAATCAACTAAAATGATAAAGACCTCGCCAAAAAAACACATTACAAAACAACATATAACTATTTTATATAAATAATAATAATAATAATAATAATAATAATAATAATAATAATAATAATAATAATAATAATAATAATAATAATAATAATAATCTCACCAAACAATGAACATATAAATAATATATAATAAATATATTTAATATATACTAATTTTCAATGTTTGTAATAATGTAAAAAAAATATTGCTTAATCTACTTTATGTAATATAATTTATTAAATATAAGAATAATAATAAGGATTTAAATCAAAAGGTTAAAATTTAATAATATTAAATTTTAAATAAATTTATATTTTGTAAAAAGTTATTTAGTGAATGCGAAATTGAAGTTATTAACATTGTTAGTGTTGGGATGAAATGATTACGTGTTGCAGTAACTCAGCATAGGAAGAAGAAATTTTGAAAACAATGTATAAGAAATTGAGAAAGGCCACAGTGTATCTAAAAAATAATAAAATAAATTATTGAGTTACTAAAAAATAATAAAATAAATTATTGAGTTAATTACTCTGACAACTATTTAATGCACGCATGTATTAATAAACAAAAGACTTGTAAATATTAAATGATGTAACTTCTATCTTGTTTTGTTGAGCATAATATTGATATATACTCAATAGTAACCTATATAATGCATGTGTAAGGTATGAGATATAAGGTATAAAAACGACGGAACATAAATAAATAACAATTAATTATAAGACATAGCATATAAGCAAGAATAATAATTCAACAAAACAGGTGATGCTCTAATTGCTTATTTTGGTCTTAAGAATATTATATTCAAATTCTAACCATTTAAATAAGAAAACAAATCAATATAAGTACTGAAGAAAAACACTTAATATGTAGATAAAAACGATGACCATGATAAAATAATAATTAAACATGAGATGTAAAGCAGCTGATGCTGTAGTTGGCATATTTTTTTTGTAACAATATTATATTCAAATTGTTAACCATTTAAATAAGCCAACTTTAATTAGCTTAGAAAGTAAAAGTGCAAGAAAAATAAAAAAACACAACAGTATTACTAATAAAAGAAAACAGTTAAAATGTACACAAAAATGATGAGAATAACAAAATAGAATTTAAGTAAAGTTGGATGAAAAAATTACCTCATTACATCAACATATATTGAAAATTGAAAATGAATAACAGACTTTTGGGAAACAAATAATTTTACATTCCTGTAACAATTGGTTTGACGAAACAAACATATTATTCAAATGTCCTAAAAAAAGGGGAGAAATAATAAGTTATACAATTTTAGTAGATGTGAATTGAAGAATAATTATAAAGTAATTGACTTACCTATAACATTATTATCTTTCTTGAAACAAACAATCTTTCCTAACATATTCAGAAAAATAATTCATTATATCAGTTATACATAAAAAAAACTTATTAAAGTAACATAAATAAATAACTAAAAAATGAACAAAACAAAATATTGACCTTACAATGTAATACATACACACACACAAATATATATATATATATATATATATATATATATATATATTGTTCCTGCCGGTTGACTCGCTTCGTCGCTTGACTCCAATGGTAGCCTTTGGCCCTTCTATCTCTGCCTGAGAATTGTGCTTCCTTGATCAAGAAACCTCTCACCTGCAAAGACAAAGGACCGCCCTAGCGGCCGTCTGCACTCCAACGCTCAAGTCAGTATTAGGGCAAAGAAACACCAATAGTGTATATTAGCTTTAGTCTTAGAAACTGTGTACTTTGCTAGGGTTCTTGGCACCCTTTATATAGGTTGAAACTAGGGTTTACCTTGGTGTTGTTACTCCCGTCTAGGGTTCCTTGAGGAACGTCCTTGCGCCGCTATTTGCATAATCTTCGCGTATCTGGCACATGAACTTCCCTTAACTGGAGTGCAACGTATAACAAAGTGGCCGCTTCGGTACCAACTTGTATACCTAATCTCTAGCGCCATCTGCTTTGTGGGTGCCCTAAGTATTCACGTGCGATGCATGCAGCCTTTTCTGAAAACCCTAACCCTAACGGGCCTTAGCGTCTCCCAGGATTATTCATACGTGCCACGCCTTCATGCACTATACACACCACGTGCATGCATCCTCCATGACTTAGGCTTCCCACATATCTCATGTCTTAACTGTTATCTTAGCATAATTCTAGGGCCCTCCTTACATGGGCCACTTCAACGTTCAGACCACCGATGTCTGATCTCTTCCTCTGTTGGCGGGTCCGATGTCGACCTCCAACATCAGGGTCTATAATATCAATGTCCGAGGACTAACCAATCCCCTAGTAAGTTTGTTTGGGGCCCACCTTACGTGGCCCCCTTCCATTACCAAGCATCGGTGTATGATGTCTGAGGTCAGTCCCTGGGTCGATGACCGAGGACTGGTCGGGACATATATATATATATATATATATATATATATATATAAGTCCAAGAAATTATTTTAACGCCAATATTAAATATAAGGTAAGTACATACCTGAAACATTGTGTCCAGTGATGAAACTAACAATATTACACAAACAAAATTTAAAAATTAATTCTAGTAATACATCAAAATATGTTCTGAACAGAAATTAAACAGTGTCTACAAAGTAACGAATAAAAACTAAAATTGTCCAAGTAGTGTTAAGAATACATTAAAATTCATCATTAAAATTACTTCCTTTTCAATCTTGATATTTTTCCTTAATGTCCTCAATGGGATATGATCATCCAGTGTGTGGCCCTTAAAAGAATATCACTCCATAAATCAACATATTGACATTGCAATTCAAGAGCTTGATTTGACAATTTATTAACAATCCTGGGATATTAAGTACACAAATTTATAGACGAAATTTCTAATAGTAAGAATAAATTATGTAAATTAATGATTTAAGTAAACAAGACCTCAGCAAATGGTGTAGAGAATCATCATGTAACATCTTTAATACCGCACAACCGTTTCTTCTTATAGAACTTCCTTTAAAACGTGAAATTAAATTAAAAAAACTATAACAAAGGAATTTGACAATGAAATGTAGCACATACTACAATGAAATAAGAATACGTACCACACTTTCAAGATCACCATCAAAATACTTTTTGATAATATAAGGATCAATACACACTTTTGTGACACAAAATGAATGGTCAAACCTGTGACACAAAATGTATATAAGTTCTTAAATTCATGTTGATATATTACAACAAAGAGATGAGAAATAAGAATAGTTTTGAATTAAAGAATTTTCATACCTTATATGTATGGTTGTATTAATATACTTTAGACATTTTCAAATATTTCTCTGTAAACCACATTAGTAGTTAAATTAGTGGTATTACCATTATCATCCAAAATCAATATTTTCAACCGTTTCTTAGATTTTACTCTAAAAACAACAACATATAATTGTCCACACTGGACGTGGTAAATATAGACCAACTTTATTAAGCGTTTGACCTTGGCTTTTATTTATTGTCATAGCAAAGGAAATAAGATATAGGAAATTGTCTTCTTTGAAACTTAAACGACAATCCTGTTTCCAAAGGAGTCAAGTTCATTATGGGAATAAATATTTGATCACCAATATTTTTCCCAGTAATAACTTTGGCACCAATAACATTCTTCCCCAAGTGAGTTACTTGTAATCTTGTTCCATTGCAAAGTCCATTGGCTTGATAAATATTTCTTAGAAGCATGATTGGAACTCCAACTTTTAATTCAACACATTGATTGTGAATTTCGGAGCATTTGATATCATTCAAAAATTCAGTTGTAAACCACTCAGCCTGAGCATTTTCTTGTTCATCAGATTCGCAAGGGGTGTTTGAACTTAAATAAGTAACTTTGTTTCCGGGGATTAAGGATAAAATGAACTCATTCACTTGGTCCATACATTCTGTAGTAGGACATAGTATTGCACCATCATCAAAAGAACTATCACATGTAACATTGTTTATGTAGGCGGGATAAATAAATTCAACCAACTACAATAAAGGTTGTTCAACATGTAAAATTAAAATGTCTTTTGATATTTCCATATCTCCATCTCCAATGTGAAGTATCCAATCATCAAACTCTTTTATTTCTGTTACAGTTTGCATAGATTTATGACTCTTTAATCTCATATTCTCGGTAAGTTTTAAGACTTTGCAATCTTGATCCATTTTTTACAACAAGTAATATCTGCCTAAAGTCTCCTCCCAATACAATGCCTTTACCACCAAAAGGTTTAAGGGCATTTTGTTCACTTTCAGCCCTTATGACATACCTTAGAGTTCTATCCAGGGCTTCAAAACATAACCTATTAACCATTGGTGCTTCATCCCATATAATTAATTTAGTTTCAATCAACAATTTGTTCCTTGAGGTATATTGCAGGTTGACTGTTCATTTATTAACAAAGGAATGCAAAAGGTAGAATGATATTACTACCTTTATTGAAGTTGTTCATTTATTGAGAAGACTAGAAGGAAGAACTTCAAATGTGAGGGTGGATGTCCTCTTCCTCCATTAATAAAAGCCTCCTTTATTTGATTCTCATCATAGAATGAGTTATTTTTCCTCCTGGAAGTAACAAAGAAGCTATACCGCTAGAAGCTACATTCAACACAATCAACCCTTTTGATCTAATCGCAGTAGACAAAGTTTTCCACATAAAAGTTTTTCCTGTTCCACCATAACCGTATAAGAAAAAAAAACCGCCAACCTCTGACAGTACTGCTGTCATTATATTCTCATTGAAAAAGAGAACAATGCATTCCAAACATTTGTATTTTGTCATAATTCAATTCATCAATAGTGAATCTATTTTGATAAATAAAAGAATCTGATTGAATAGGTTGTGGTAGACTTGGAAAGTCTTTTAAAGACTTACCATTCGAAATTAATAAGTCTTCTACTTGTAGAAGACAAAGGTTTGTAATTGAGCATCTTCAATTCTAAGACCTAGCAAAAAAATTATATGTCATACAATTAATTATAAACTTTAAACAAATAAAAAATTTATACCTGGTAGGTAAAACTCCTTTCTTTTTTGGTATACAATGTCATTTGATAACAACTTCCAAGTTTTTTCCCACACTTCATCTAGTCTAGACATAGTATTCATCACTAACAAAGTAACAAACAATCTTCTCAATTGAATTCGTAAAGCAAAGTTGTTGGAATCTATAATGGCATCAATAAACTCTTTATCATCTGCCAATAGACCCATTGCATAACAAGCCTTTTTATATGTTTTGTAAATGAAACCATTAACAATCTTGATGCTATCACAATTACATCAACCCTTTTTATAATTCAATTCAACAATAACCTCAGATAATATAATTCCCCTGACCCTGGAGGAATATATGTTAGCCTTCCAATACTAACACGAATCTTCCTTGGCTTCCATTCTCTTTTGTCTGCCATCTAAACAAAATGTCTAGGGTATTCAAAATAAGTCAAATTTCTTCCCTGTGAATAAACTTTGTTAGCCTCAAACCAAGATAAAAACATTGTTTGTTTATGTTCATTTGTGTTCAATATTTCATCAATGTCTTCATTGTCTTTAAATAGAATGGGTTGCTCGTACAATAGATGAAAAGTTAACCGTTGAACTGGAGGCCATCTATGATGAATAACAAAGGCAAATATTCTCCATACAGCTTCACATGGAGATATATATCTACAATCATAATATTGTTTAATTTCATCAATAACTAGTGTCTCAGTAGAGTCTTTATGAGTAGTCGTAATTTTCAAATTTGCTCTATCTGGACATTTGTTCACATATTTAAAAAAATACTTGATTGAATTGGATTTGTTGCAATATTTCGTGTTAACATGGGTTTGGTACCTCAGTAGTAGCAATGGGCTATACGACACAACATTTCTATTCCATTTTTAAGAACGAATATTCTATTATCTCGACATCTGTAACAATACATGGATAAATTGTTACATGTGAACTTAAATATGTACTATAATTAAAATAAAGAGCATTAATTCGGTGGAAAAACAAAAAAAAGAATATAACAATGATTCAACTAATTGGTAGCTTAAAACGTTTTTAATTGTTTTGTTTAACAAATAATATTTAGGAATAGACCTAAACTGATTTGCATCTTCAGAAAAAATAACAATATATATGACTCTTAAAAATCTAAATATAAGTTGTAGTTGTTGTACTTAATACATTAGAATTTGTTTGAGAATGGGTAACAATTCTATCTCTTCTATTAATATTTGGCTTACGTTCCTCCATAACTATTGCAAGCTGAATGAGTGAACTTCTCAAAGTATTGTAGTCAGAACAAATATTTTCAGCCATAAAAGTATGTATTGTTTTGATTACTATGTGTGTAGAATATATTGTTCAAACTATCTTTGTTTTGGCACCAATTTTTTGGGTACATGATGAGGAACATTACTTCCTTATATGTTATTATTTTAAAATATTAAAAGAAAACAAAGAGTTGTACTTCTTGAGATTACTAACTATGCACAATATATATGTTGGAAAAAATGCTACTTCTTTAATATTTGGCTGCCTGTTTTTTATATTGCTACTGATTAGCATTTTACTCCTTATACAATTTTGTTTTTAAATAAAAAATTTAATAACTTTGAAACTATTTGAAGTTAAAAAAAAACTCAATAAAATATTTAATGACTAAAATTAATACAAAAATCTAAGTATGATATTTTTTTAATGGAAATTTATAAATAAAGCTACACATTCAAATTCTTTTCATTTAAAAATATGCAGGACAATTTAAAGAGGTGTAATATTTTTATATAATGATATTTAAAACATTAAAGTGTTAAACCAAATAATTTATCTTTCAACAAGGATATCACTTGTACTCTTATACATGATTCTGCCTAATAATCAAACGAACTTCAAAATGTAACCCAATTAAAAAACTTAAATAATAACTGTTGAATCAAGTATGATCAAAAGCTTTGAAGAATCCAAATCCTAGTGTTTGATGGAAGGCTGAAGTTGCTGTCGTGTTTTTAGAGTAGGATCTGGGTAGTTTATCTTTGTAATCCACTCTTTGTTGAATCTAAAACTAAAGTGTTTTCAACTCTTTTAAGTTTAAAGTGTTTTTCAAACTAAGTGAAAAACAACCTGTTGTTTTGTCAAAACAACCGATTGTTTTACTCTTAGGTGTTTTTGAAAAGGTTGAAAACTATTTTGGTTGGTTCACTTGCTGTCAAACCAAAACAATCGATTGTTTCGTGCAATCAATCGATTGTTTGTTTGAAAATCTTAATAGAATCTGTTTTGTTAAATGAGTGTGCTTTAAATGATTTTCAAACTAAATGCGCTCATGTTTTAAATGCTTTGACCAATATTTGAAAGCTATAAATAGTATGTTAATGTTTTATAACAAACAAGAAAAGAGAAAAACAGATTTGAGTTTTTCTGAGATTGCTTTCAAGATTTGAGTTTTCACTTTTCAGCTTTGGTTTTCTAAAAAAGAGAGTGGAATAGAATTACATCTGTATTGATTTCAGTTCATTCTATAACAAGTGTAATTCGTTTTGAATTCTTTGTACATTATGGTGTTGTAAAGCCAAGAAGGGTTGTATGCTCTTGAGGTTGTCAAGATCAACATTCTTGGTGTGTGATGAGCCAAAGGAAGTGTGTTTCTTGAGGGGATCAAGGTCACTTCTTTGGTGGTTTTTGTGTGTAGTCTGTAATTGATTCCTTAGTGGATTGCCCAGTGGATTCTGGGGACTGGATGTAGCTCTTGATTGAAGAGTGAACCAATATAAACTGTTTTTGTATCTCTTTTTTCCCTTAAACTCATTTAAATAAGTTGTTGTTGTTTTGCTGGTATAAACAACCGATTGTTTCGAAGTATAACCAATTGTTTTTTTGGTGCTTTGCTGTTTTGTGCTTTGTTTCTTGGCTAACTGAATTCCTAATCTGGTTTCTTGCAAATAATTTCATTCTAGCTTAAAAAGTTTTCGAAAACCCCCTTTAAACAATTCACCCCCTCTCGTTTAAGGCCATACATTCTAACAATTGGCATCAAGAGCTTGGTACTTGAAAATGTTGAACCAAATGGTGTTCAAGCTTTGAAGAATCCAAACCCTTTGAAGGATGTTGAAGCTTGGCTGTGCTTGCTGTTGCTGTGCAGTTTTAGTTAGGATCTCGGGTAGATTGTGTATGTAATACACCTCTTGATTGAATCCAAAGCATAGGCATTCTCAATCTTTTTGAAAGAAAAATATTTTTCAAACTAAGTTAGAAACAACCGATTGTTTTGTCGAAACAACCGATTGTTTATACTTAGATGTTTTTAGAAAAGATTGAAAACTGTTTTTCTAATGGTTGAGCTGTTAAAACCAAAACAACCGATTGATTCGAGGAAACAATCGATTGTTTGTTTTGGTACCATAACAGAAAAACTGTTTTATCTTTGGCTGAGCTTTGAATGATTTAATTGCTTACGCTTCAGTCTTTAAATGCTTTGACCAAACTTTAAATGCAATTAAAGAGTTTGTTAAGATTTGATAACAAACAACATCTTTGAATAAATTCAGAAAAACAGATTTGAGTAAAAAGATTTTGAATACAGTTTTTGAGTTTTTCAAAGAGTTGAGATTGCTCAGAGTTTGTGATTGATCAAAGTGTGTGGAATAGGATTCTGCTTGTATTGATTTTAGATTATCTTCTGTAACAAGTGTAATCCTTGTACTCTGTTGAACAAGTTTAGTTTGTGTGTTTGCTGAGATTTGCTGTGTGTTCTTGAGGGGATCAAGATCATAAATCTTAGTGTTGGTGTGTTGGCCAAGAGAAGTGTGTGTCTTGAGGGGATCAAGGTCACTTTCTTGGTTGTGGTGTAAGTGATCAAGGTGTGGTTGCTTAGTGGATTTGGTCAGTGGTTTCTGAGAAGACTGGATGTAGCTCTGGGTTTAGAGTGAACCAGTATAAACATTTGTGTGCAATCTCTCTATCCTTAATTTCTTTAAATTCAGTTTTGATTTTGTTTGCTGGTATAAACAACCGATTGTTTTTCTAGTACTGTTGTTTTTGCTTGCTGTTTTGGCAAACTAGATTCCTTATCAATTGTTTCTTGAGATAATTTCATTCTTGACTTAAAAGTTTGCGAAAACCCTCTTT
>Ga0123342_1008297_pt1 | contig 13175 bp, 9 predicted proteins | sample Turbeawhitnodule_FD_89960 | JGI IMG/M metagenome (GOLD analysis project Ga0123342, IMG submission 89960) | Root nodule microbial communities of legume samples collected from Mexico - Turtle bean Mexico white nodule | ecosystem: Host-associated > Plants > Roots > Nodule | place: Mexico: Nepantla...
CCGAACCGGTCAAGGGCGTGAGCTTTACCGCCAATCCCGGCGAGATGCTGGCGATCGTCGGCGAATCCGGATCAGGAAAGTCGCTCACGGCATTGGCGCTGATGGGGCTTTTGCCGAGGCAGGCGCGGGCCGGCGGACAGATTTCTTTCGACGGCCGCGATCTGCTGTCGCTCCGCGAGAGGGACCTGCGGCGCATTCGCGGCCGCGACATCGCGATGATCTTTCAGGAACCGATGACTTCGCTCAATCCGGTGCTGACGATTGGCGATCAGATTGTCGAGGTGCTGCGCATCCACGAGGATCTCAGCCGCCGGCATGCCCGCGCGAGGGCGATCGAACTGCTGGAGCTCGTCAGCATCCCGGAACCTGCCCGGCGCATCGATGACTATCCTCACCAACTCTCCGGCGGCATGCGCCAGCGGGTGATGATTGCGATTGCGGTTGCCTGCAATCCGAAGCTGCTGATCGCCGATGAAGCAACGACCGCACTCGACGTGACGATCCAGGCGCAAGTGCTGCAGTTGCTCGACAATCTCCGCGTCAAGCTGAACATGGCCGTCATCCTCATCACCCACGACCTTGGCATCGTGGCGCAATGGGCCGATCGCGTCGTCGTCATGTATGCCGGACGTAAAATCGAGGAAGGCTTTCCGGGCCCCGTTTTCGACACCCCATACCATCCCTATACGCGCGGGCTGCTCGCCGCCTCGCCCCGGCTGAAGGCCGACTATCACTATAGCGACGGCCCGCTTTCGGAAATTCCGGGTTCGATCATCTCGGCGTCGGGCGAAAGAGGCTGCTCCTTTCGCCCGCGTTGTCCGGTCGCCCGGCCGGCCTGCGCTTTTGCCGTGCCTGAACTGCTGTCGGTTTCCGCCGAGCGGCAGGTCGCCTGCCCCTATGTTCCGAGCCCTTCGGAGGTAGCCCATGTCGCTTCTGTCGGTCGATAATCTCTCGACCCATTATCCTGGGGCTGCCGGTACGGTCAGGGCCGTCGACGGCGTATCGCTGGAGATTGCTGAGGGTGAAACGGTGGCTTTGGTCGGGGAATCCGGCTGCGGCAAGTCGACGCTCGGCAAGTCTCTGATGCGCCTCGTTACACCCTCGTCAGGACGCGTCCATTTCCAGGGGCGTGACGTCACGGCGATGTCGTCGAAGGAATTGCAGTCGATCCGCCGCAGCGTTCAGATGATCTTCCAGGATCCCTTCGCTTCGCTCAATCCGCGCCAGACGATCCGCACGATCCTGACGGCGCCGCTCGCCGTCCATGGCGTCAGCGGCCGGAAGCGGCGTGAAGAGATCGCCGCCCAGATGGTGGAGCATGTCGGCCTGCCGGCCGACGCGCTGGATCGTTTTCCGCATGAATTCTCCGGTGGCCAGCGCCAGCGCATCGGCATCGCCCGCGCGCTGATCCTGCAGCCGCAGCTGGTGATTTGTGACGAGCCGGTTTCCGCGCTCGATCTCTCCATCCAGGCGCAGATCCTCAATCTCCTCGTCGAGATGAAGACCGAACTGTCGCTTTCCTACCTGTTTATTTCGCATGACCTGTCGGTCGTCCGCTATTTCGCCGACCGCGTGCTCGTCATGTATCTCGGCCGGATCGTCGAAAGTGCGGCGACGAGCGATCTCTGGCGCGGCGCGAAGCACCCCTATACGCAGGCGCTGCTTGCCGCCGTTCCCGACCCAAGCCGCCGCAAGCAGGCGGCTCCCATTACCGGCGATCTGCCGAGCCCGCACAATCCACCGGCTGGCTGTCGTTTCCACATCCGCTGTCCGCTGGCCACCGGCATTTGCCGGACCGAGGATCCAATCTTCCGCCAACTCGCAGGCGGCCACGCCGTTGCCTGTCACCACGCTCAATGAATGGAGAATGAAATGGTCGATTATCGCTATCTCGGACGCAGCGCGCTGAAAGTCTCGCCGCTCAGCTTGGGAACGATGATGTTCGGTGGGCCGACACCGGATGACATCGCCTTCCGAATCATCGACAAGGCGCGCGAGCAGGGGATCAACTTCATCGATACCGCCGACGTTTATCACGACGGCAAGTCCGAAGAGGTGGTCGGGCGCGGTATCAAGGCGCATCGCGATCATTGGGTGTTGGCGACCAAATTCGTCAATTCCCATACCAAGGGACCGAACCTCGGCGGCCATTCGCGCAAATGGGTGATCGAGACGGTCGAGAATTCGCTGCGCCGCCTCAACACCGACTATATCGACATCCTCTATTTCCACCGCGCCGTCTTCGATGCGCCGCTGGAAGAACCGGTGCGCGCCATCGCCGACCTCATCCGCGCCGGCAAGCTGCGCTATTTCGGCGTTTCCAACTTCCGCGGCTGGCGCATTGCAGAGATCTCGCATCTTGCCGATCAGCTCGGCATCGATCGTCCGGTGGCAAGCCAGCCGCTCTACAATATCGTCAACCGCACCGCCGAGGCCGAGCAGCTTCCTGCCGCGCAATATTACGGTCTTGGTGCCGTTTCCTATTCGCCGCTCGCCCGCGGAGTGCTGACCGGCAAATACGAGCCCGGCAAGGAGCCGGCCGCGGATACCCGTGCCGGCCGCGGCGACAAGCGCATTCTGGAGACCGAATGGCGTCCGGAATCGATCGCCATTGCGAAGGAGATCGCAGCGCACGCGACCCGCAAGGGCATCAGCCCGACCGAATTTGCTCTGGCCTGGGTGCTGAACAACAAACTGATCTCGGCTGCTATCACCGGTCCGCGCACCGAAGAACACTGGGACAGTTACGTCAGGGCGCTCGACGTCAAGCTCGATGCCGAGGACGAGGCGCTGGTCGATCGGCTGGTGGCGACCGGCCACCCCTCGACGCCCGGTTTCAACGATCCGAGCCATCCGGTCGAAGGCCGCGTGCCGCGCAGCCCGGCGTCCGGCGCCGACAATGTCGTGCCGCTGACGCGCGCTGTTGCCTGACAGCCCAGACTGGACCGCCGATCGCGGATCCAGCCTGTCTTTCCAGTTGGTGCCGAGAAGGTTTCCGCCGCATGCCGAACACCGCCCTGTCCCCCGTTTCCGGGTCCGCTACAACCGATCTTGCCGCGCTGCTCGCCAAGGTGCCGGAGCTTGCGGCCGAAATTGCCAGGGAAGCGGCGAAGCGCGATCTCGAGCGCGAGCTGCCCTTCGAGGCCTTTCGTCAGTTCAAGGAGGCCGGGCTCGGGACGCTGCGCATTCCGGTTTCGCTCGGCGGGCCGGGGGGATCCGTCGTCGACTATATCGAGACGATCATGGCGCTCGGCGCGGCCGACTCGAATGTCGCCCATGCGCTCCGCAGCCATTTCAATTTCACCGAAAGCCTACTTCTTAATCCGAATACGGCAATCGACCGCACCCAGCTCGGACGTGTGCTTGCCGGCAAGCTTTTTGGCGGAGCGCACACCGAGCAGGGCACCAAACGGCCGGGCGAAGTGACGACACGGCTGACGAAATCCGGCGACAGCTTTCGCCTCAACGGCCGCAAGTGGTACGCGACGGGGACCGCTTTTTCCGATTTTGCCTCGTTCAGCGCATGGAACGAGGAGGATCAGCTCGTCAGCCTCCTCCTGCCGGTCGACCGCAAGGGCATCACCATCCTCGACGACTGGGATGGGATGGGCCAGCGGCTGACGGCAAGCGGCGGCGTGCTGCTCGACGATGTCGAAGTGCTGCCGCACGAAATCTCCACGCGCGGCCTCGACACGCAGGTCGGGCGTCACACCTCAACGCTGCGCCAACTCCATCTCGCCGCTTCCATGGCCGGCGCCGTCCGCGGTGCCGTCGCCGAGGGCACCGACTACGTGCGCCGGCAGGCGCGCTCCGCCGCCCATAGTGCAGCCGAAACCGCCAATGCCGATCCCTTCGTTCAAAAGATATTGGGCGAGATCGCCGCCGGCTCGTTTGCCGTCGACACGCTGATCCGCGAGAGCGCCCGCGCGCTCGACCGCTCAGTCGAGGCCTTCGGCACCGGAGATCCGGACGGACTGGAAGCGGCGCTGATCGAAAGTGCGCTGACGACGGCGCGCACACAGATCGTCGCCTCGCAGATCGCCCTTGCCGCGGCCACCAATGTCTTCGAACTCGGCGGCGGTTCGGCCACCTCCCGTCATCTCAATCTCGACCGGCACTGGCGCAATATCCGTACGGTCCTGAACCACAATCCGCTGCTGCACAAGGCGCGCGTGGTCGGCGACTATTACATCAACGGCACGACGACGCATCTGGAGGAAGGCAGGGTCTTCTAGCCCCGTCGCCTGCTGGGAAAGGCTATTTCATGACTTCGGAATTCATGGGGCATGTCTCGAACCGCGAAGGTTCGGATATCGTGCCACCGCAGGGGCCTGTCATCGACAAGGACTATATCCTGAGACATGCCCGGGCGGCTGAAGAGGCCGGTATAGACCGATTGCTGATCGGCGCTTTCTCGACCTGGCCGGACAACAACCAGATCGCCGCTCATGTCTTTTCCCACACAAGCCGCATCGGCGCGCTTCTGGCCCACCGCACCGGCTTCATGGCGCCGACCCTGGCTGCCCGTCAGCTCGCGACGCTCGATCAGTTTTCCGACGGCCGGCTCTGGGTCCATATCATCACCGGAGGCTCCGACGCGGACCAGCAGCGCGATGGCGATTTCCTCGATCACGACCGACGCCACGAGCGCACCGACGAATATCTGACCGTGCTCAAGAAGGTCTGGGAAAGCGAGGAGCCTTTCGACCACGAGGGCGAATTCTACAAATTCAAAGGTGCACTTTCGCAGGTCAAGCCAGTCCGCGGCCAGCGCATCCCGATCTCTTTCGGTGGCTCGTCGGAGGCAGCCTTCAAGGTGGCGGGCAAGCACGCCGATATCTATGCGCTCTGGGGTGAGCCGCTGGACGGCGTGCATGAGACGATCGGCAAGATACGGGAAGCGGCAGCGCCTTTCGGTCGGGCCGGCGACATTCGCTTCACGCTCGCCTTCCGCATCGTCGTTGCCGAAACCGAGGACAAGGCATGGGAAAAGGCTGACGCCATCCTCGAGCGGGTGAAATCAATCGCGCGGCCGGGCGGCAATGGCGAAAAGCTGCCATCCAATGTGGGTTCGGTTCGGCTTCGCGAGGCCGCGGCGCGCGGCAGGGTTCTCGACAAGCGGCTCTGGAGGGAGGTTGCAGCGGCAAGCGGGGCCGGCGGCAACTCGACGGCCCTTGTCGGCACGCCCGACCAGGTCGCCGAGGCGATCCTCGACTATTATGACGCTGGCGTCTCCAACTTCCTGATGCGCGGGTTCTATCCGACCGAGGATACCGTCGCCTACGGGCGCGATGTCGCGCCGCTGGTCAAAGCGGGCATCGCGGCGCGCCAGGCGCGTGTTGTCGCGGCAGAGTAATGGGCCGGGAAGGGACGGTCATCCTTTGCTTCCATATTCCGATCTAATCCCCTGCAGCTGGCAGGAAGGAGTGTTCATGCGCATCGATCATAGTCCCCACCATTCCATCGTGATCGTCGGCGGCGGTTTTGCGGGGGCGTTGACGGCGCTCAACCTCCTCGATCGAACGGCAGTGCCGCTCGCCATCACCATCATTGAACGGCGCGAAGAGCTCGGTCGCGGCGTCGCTTACAGCACGACCGACCCCGTACATCTGGTCAACGGACCGGCGGACAATTTCTCGCTCTATGCCGACGATCCCGGGCATCTGTCGCGATGGCTGTCGGAAAAGGCCGGGGCCAACGGCTGGCTGTCGCCGGAGAATATCGGCTCGAGCTGTCCGCCGCGTTATCTCTATGGAACCTATGTGCGCGATGAGCTGAAGCGTGCCGTCGGCGAAGCCAGGTTCGGGTCGAGCTTGCGCCATATTCGCGCCTCGGCGTCAACGCTGTCGTCCACCCCGCATCGGATTCGGGTTTCCACAAGCGACGGCACGGTGGTCGAAGCGGACGAGGCGGTGCTGGCGCTCGGCGTTTTTGCCCCGGATCCGGCCGCGCATGGGAGCGCGGTTGCCGGCCATCCGCGTTTTGCTGTCAATCCCTGGGATGCGGCGGCACTCGACCGGCTTCAGGACTGCGCGGAAATCCTGCTCATCGGCGCAAGCCTTTCGATGGTCGATGCCATCGCCAGCATGGAGGCAAGAGGCTTCCTGGGCCGCTACAAAGTGATATCGCGGCGCGGCCAGTTCGTCGAAGGCAGACGGGATGTCGCAGCGGCACGAGACTTCCTCGCCGACAAACCGCTGCCCTCGACCGCCCGGTCTCTGCTATCGCTTGTCAAGACCGAGCGGCGTGCGATCGCGGCGAGCGGCGGCGACTGGCAAGGCCTGCCGCTCGCCATCCGCCCGCACATCCTGTCTCTCTGGCAGAAGGCGAGTGATCGGGAAAGGCTGCGTTTCACCCGCCACCTCCGGGCATTCTGGGAGGTGACGGCGCACCGCTCCGCTCCCGAGAGCAACCGGATCGTCGAGACGGTTCTTTCGCAAGGCCGACTGTCTCACGGCGTGGCGCGTCTCATCGATCTGACCGTCGACAGGAAAGGCATCGCCGCGCGGTTGAAGACGCGGGCCGGCACCGAAAGACAGGTGTTCGATGGCGTGATTGATTGCCGCGGCCACCAGCTGCACGACTGGCGTCGCATCTCCGATCCGTTCATACGCCAGCTTCTTGCCGGCGGCGAGGTGCGTCCGCATTCCACCGGCTTCGGCATCGACGCCACGCCGGAGGGCGATCTCATCGATGAGGAGGGACGTGTCCACCGCAACCTCAGCGCCATCGGCCATCCGCTGCGCGGCGTTGCCTGGGAGTCGAGTTCGATCACGGAGCAGCGAACGCAGGCGATCGCGCTCGCGGATCGTATCCTGTTGAAGTTCACGCCTGCTCGGGCCGCGTCCTGACGGCGTCATCCGGCACACGATAAAAGGGGCGCATCTGCCGATGCGCCCCTTTTATCTTGCAGGCGGCCGCTATTGCCCGCTCAGCCTTGCCCGTCCTTGATATAGACCTCGGCGAAATTCGCCTGAACGCCCTCGGCGCCGATCGTGTGGTTCTTCACACGCTTGTTGAAGACCGTGACGTTCTCGAGTGCGATGAGGTTCACGACTGGAACCTCGTCAGCGATGATCTTCTGGAAGGCATTGAACTCCTGCTTACGCTTGTCCTCGTCGATTTCAACCGACGCCGCTTCCAGAAGACGATCAACCTCGGGATTGGCATAGTGGCTGGCATTGGAGAAGGGCAGGCCGAGTTTGAAATTCTTCGACCAATAGACGCGCTGCACGCCGAGCGTCGGATCGAACTGGTTGCCGAGGTATTCGGCCGTTACGTCGAAGACGCGCTCCTTGTAGACTTTCTGAATATAGGTCGAGAAATCATAGGAATCGATCGTTCCGGCAATGCCGATGCGCGCCAGGTTCTGCTTCAGATATTCGATGACGCGCTTGAAACCGTCATTGTAGGAATTGTGGGTCAGCCGCAGCTTGAAACGGATGCCGTCGGCGCCGCGCTTGTAGCCGGCCTCGTCGAGCAGTTGTTCGGCAGCCTTGAGGTCGAAGGCGTAGGGTTTGATCGATGGATCGTAGTAGCGCGGCAGGAAGACGCTGATCGGTGTCGGAGAGATATGGCCGTAGCCATACCAGACGGTGTTCAGGATGACGTCGAGGTCGATGGCGTGGGCAATCGCGCGTCTGACTTTGACGTCCTTCAGATACTCGTTGTCGAGATTGAAGATCAGCTGGGTCAGGTCACCCTTGGTTTCGTAGCCGCGGGAATCGACGCTGATATTCGGCAAGGCCTTGATCCGCTCGAGATCGCTAAGCGGTATCGGATTATCGCCGCCGATGTCAAACTCGCCGGTCTCGAATCCGGCCGCGCGCGCTGCGCCGTCCGGCACGAAACGGATGGCGATCTGATCGAGATAGGGCTTGCCGGCGTCCCAGTAGTTGGGATTGCGCTCCAGGATGATATGCGAACCGCGCACCCATTCCTTGAAGACGAAGGGACCGGTGCCGATCGGTGCGCTGCCGTTCGGATTGACCGGCACGTCTGAAATCGCGACATTGTCGTAGATATGCTTCGGCACGATCGGCGATTCCGCCGCATAGAGCGCCCGCAGCAGATAGGGTGCCGGTTTGGAAAGGCGGATGACGGCCGTCAGAGGATCCGGCGTCTCGACCTTCGTGACATTGGCAAAAGTTCCCCGACCTCGCGGATGAACCTGTTTGAGAAGCTCGATGGAATGGGCGACGTCGTCTGCAGTAAAAGGCTTACCATCGTGCCATTTGACATTCGGGCGAAGTTTGAAGGTGTAGCTCAGCCCGTCATCGGCGATCGACCACTCGGTCGCCAGCTGCGGCTTCGGCGTCAGGTCGAAATCATAGGTTAGAAGTCCCTCGGTGATCTTGGGACTGACCTTCTGGGTGCCGCCTGCCGTATGCGCCAGCGCAAGAATTGTCGGCGGCTCCGGCTCGACGATGAAATTGAGTGTTCCCCCGCTCTGCGGCGTCTCCTGGTTCGCTTTGGCGCCGAGGGACGGCAACAGTGTGCCGGCCGTCGACAACAGCAGCAATTGGTTGAATCGGCGTCGATTGATGCTCATCGGACCATTCCTTGTCAGCGTCAGGCGTTCTTGAGGATGTAGGCGGAGGAAAGGCTGCCGGAGAGGCAGTCTGCGACGACCGTATGGTCCTGCACCTTCTTGTTAAAGATCGTCAGCTGCCGGAAGGAGACCAGCGTAATGTCCGGCAGGTCGCGGGCGATGATCACCTGCATGCGGTTAAAGAGTTCGACGCGTTTGGCACGATCGTTCTCGACCGCCGCCTGTTCGAAGATCGCATCGATTTCCGGATTGTTGTAGCCGGAGCCGTTGGAGAAGGGCACGCCCTTCTTGAAGTTCTTCGACCAGTAGAGGCGTTGGACGCCGATTGTCGGATCGAAGGTGTTGCCCATGCCGTTTGTGACGAAGGCGAAATCGCGATCCGTATAGACGCGTTTCAGCCATGTCGGCACGTCCTGACCACGCAGGTTGACGTTGACGCCGATTTTCGACAGCGCGTCGCGGAGATAGTTGCCGATCCGCGTGTAGGTATCGCCATAAGGCATGACGTCGTGCGGCACCTCGAAACGAATGCCATCGGCTCCTCGCGGGAAGCCCGCCTCGTCGAGAAGTTGTTCCGCTTTGGCGGGATCGTGGGCATAGATCGGCACCTCGGTATTATAGAATGCCTTGAGGAAGGGGCTGATCGGGCTTGGGGCCGGCACGGCGTAACCATAGAAGGCGATGTCGGCAATCTTCTGCCGGTCGATTGCGTGGGCGACCGCCTGGCGGACCTTGTCATGTTTGAAGTAGTCGTTGGCGAGATTGAACTCGATGCGGTAGACGGTCGGCGAATAGTCGTTGCCGCGGTCGTCGACGGCAAGCGTCGCCGACGCCTTCAGGCGATCGATTTCGCTGAGCGAGACCGGGGTGTCAGGCGCGATATCTACCTCACCTGTCTCCAGCGCCGCGAGCCTGGCGCTGGCATCGGGAATGAACTTGATGACGATGCGATCAAGATAGGGCTTGCTCTTGTCCCAGTAGTCAGGATTGCGATCGAGGATGATGTGGCTGCCGACGGCCCATTCCCGGAAGATGAACGGTCCGGTTCCGATCGGCGCGCGGCCGTTCGTATGGCAGGCGAGGTCTTTCGAACCGTCGTAGACATGTTTGGGAACGATCGGCGATTCGCTGGCCTGCAAGGCGCCGATCAGGTAAGGCGCGGGTTTCGCAAGCCGGATGATCGCCGTGTGGGGGTCAGGGGTCGCGACCTCCTTCACGCTGGAGAAGGTGGCCCGACCGCGCGGATGGACCTCCTTGAGCGCCAGGATCGAAAAGGCCACGTCCTCGGACGTGAATTCCCTCCCGTCATGCCACTTCACGCCCTCTCGCAGCTTGAAACTATATTCCAACCCGTCGTCGCTGATATGCCATTCGGTGGCGAGCTGCGGGATCGGCTTGAAATCGAGACCATAGGCAAGCAGGCCCTCGGTGACCTTGCCGCTGACGCGGGTCGTCGGGCCTGCCGTATGGGCAAGTGTCACGAGCGTCGGCGGCTCGGGCTGGACGAGAAGGTTGAGCGTTCCGCCCGCGACGGGTTCCGCGGCTTGCGCAAAACCCCGGAACGGCACGATGGCACTGAACGCGCTCAAAGCGAGAATCTGATTAAGCTGACGCCTGCGAATGTCCATCGATACCCCCTGATCCGGGACGAGCCCTTTCGGGGCAATGCTGTGTCGGGGCGCATCATCGGGCGGGAAAAGGGGATCGGGAAGAATGTTTTTCTGCCGGCGGCCGAAAGAAAAGCTTGCGCTCACCGAGGATTCGACGCCGCGCACGGAACCTATAGTCTAGTAATATATAGAGAATTCGCAGGTTTTAGTTTTTGCGTCTCAGTCGGACGGCCGGGGCAGAAGAAAATGTCCTCGCACGCGAGCCTCACGCAAAGCATGTGCTCGTCTAGGTCGGGCTGTTTGTGGTGCAATCGTCTCATGAACACGTCTGTCCAACCACGCAAGACAGTCATCCAGCCGACGCTCGCGCGGCTGCCGCCGCTGACTTCGCTGCGCGCTTTCGTTGCGACGGCGCGGCATCTGAATTTCATCCGCGCAGCCGAAGAGCTGCATGTCACCTCAGCCGCCGTCGGCCAGCAGATCCGGTTGCTGGAGGATTATCTCGGCCAGGCGCTGTTTCACCGCGCGCGCGGCCAACTGCAGCTGACGCCGGCGGGCCTGGCATTGGTGCCTGGCCTCACCGCGGCCTTCGACACCGTGCTGTCGGCGATGACGCAATTCGTGACGAGCGACCACGAACAGCCGATCCGTGTGTCCGTCGCTCCTTCCTTCGCCAGCAAATGGCTGATCCCACGGCTCGATGCGTTGCGTCGCGCAGCGCCGGGCCTGCAAATCCTCGTCGATGCCTCGACACAGCTGACCGATCTCGATGCCGGCGATGCGGATTGCGTCATCCGCTACGGGAGCGGCGCCTATTCTGGGCTCGCCGTCGATTATCTCCTGTCCGAAGCGGTGCTGCCGGTCTGCAGTCCCGAATTCGCCGACCGCCACGGGCTCTGGAAAGGTGCGGAAGCGATCGAGGACGTGCCGTTGCTGCACGAGGAGGGCGCCGAACACGACCACTCCTGCCCCGATTGGCACAGCTGGCTGCGCGCGGAGGGACTTTCCTATCAACCGTCGCAGGGCGGCTTTCACCTCAATCAATCCTCGCTCGTGCTCGATGCAGCAATGGCAGGGCAGGGGCTCGGCCTTGGCAAGATAAGGCTTGCGGAAGCCGAAATCCGGTCCGGCCGGCTGGTCAGCCCCTTCGGCGGGGCGCAGCCTGTGAGCTTTTCCTATTTCTTCGCGACAACGCAGCACAAGGCGCGGTTGATGCGCGTCGACCTGTTTCGTAACTGGCTGCTTGCCGAGGCGCGCGCCTCACAGACCATCGATGCGATCGCGATGCGCAGCATCCGTCCGGCCCTCGGCATGATCGCGGCCGAATAGGAGCCTGCGTCAAGCCGGGGCCGATCGGTCTTCACTTCAGTTTGAAGCCAAGCCTGCGCGTGACCTCTCCGAGGACATGACGGCCTTTGAGAGATTCGACAGTGCCGATGCGGCTCAGCACCTGATCGGTCCAGTCGATCGATGGCATCGCCTGCTCGCTCTGGAAGCTGCGCAGCACCCGGTTATAGTCGGCAAGATCCTGCGGCAGTTCCGGGCGATAGATCTCGCGATGCAGGACGGTGCTCTGGGCCAAGCGCGGCTTTATCCCTGCCGGCACCGCCGGATCGGGAAAGCCGACCGTGAGGCCGAAGACGGGGAAAACGCCATCCGGCAGGCCGAGCTCACGGGCGACGGTTTCCGGATCGTTGCGGATCGCACCGATATAGCATGTCCCGAGCCCGAGCGATTCAAGGGCGACGACCGCATTTTGCGCAGCAAGGGCCGCGTCGATGACACCGAGAAGAAAGCTCTCGATATAGTCGAGGCCTTCTGCCGTCGAGCCGCGCTCCGTCGCGATCGCGCGTGGCCGGGCGAGATCCGCGAGCCAGATGAGCAGGAGCGGCGCCTGTGCGATCTGCCGCTGATTGCCGGCAACGGCATTCAATCGGCTGCGGCGCCCCGCATCCTCGACGGCGACCACGCTCCAGGCCTGCAGATTGGATGAGCTCGGCGCCGACTGGGCGGCGGCAACTGCAAGTTCGACCGCTTCGTATGGCACCGGGGTGGGCAGATATTGGCGCACGCTCCGGTGGCTGAGGATCGTATCGACGGTCTCGTTCCAGCGTCCCTCGAGGCGCTGGTCATTGCGATAACGCTCGCCTGCAAGCTCTTTCAGGCGATCGCTATCATTTGGCTTGGTCGCTAAGGAAGGGGTCATCTCGTTCTCCTTGTTGATTTCGTCATTCCGCCGCTGCGGCATAAGGGTTGGCGGGACGGGCGAGACCAAGATGCTCCCGCAGGGTCCTGCCGGTGTATTGCCGCCGGAAAAGGCCGCGTTGACGCAGGATCGGCACCACCTCGTCGACGAAAACTTCCAGGCCGTGGGGCAGCACATCCGGCATGAGATTGAAGCCGTCGGCGGCCCTCGCGCTGAACCACCGCTCGATATCGTCGGCGACATCCCTGGGCGTGCCGACGATGGTGCGATGGCCGGTGCCGCCATTGAGCGCCCGGATCAGACCCCGCACGGTCAGGCGCTCGCGCCGCGCAAGCGCCAGTGTGGCGCGGAAAAAGGTATGGCCACCATCCGCCGGAAGCGGAATATCATCCGGCAGCGGCGCATCGAGATCGAGGCCTTTTGGATCGAGCTGCAGCACCCCTGCGAGCCGCGACAGGCTGTATTCCAGCGGGATCAGTTCGCGGAGCTCTTCTTGACGGCGACGCGCCTCGGCCTCGGTGCTGGCGATGATCGTCGCAAGCCCCGCCAGGACCAGGAGACTGTCCGGCGGACGTCCGAAGCTGCCGGCGCGCCTTCTGAGGTCGGCTGCGTACTCAAGCGCTTCCTCGAAGGACTGCGAGGCGGAAAAAACCGCCTCCGCATGTTCGGCAGCAAGCTCCCTCCCGTCGTCGGAGCCGCCGGCCTGGACGAGAACCGGATGGCCCTGCGGGGGGCGCGGGATGTTGTGCGGCCCATGCACGGAAAAGTGCTTTCCGCGATGGGCGATCGCATGCACCTTTGCCGGATC
>Ga0123342_1008298_pt1 | contig 13173 bp, 9 predicted proteins | sample Turbeawhitnodule_FD_89960 | JGI IMG/M metagenome (GOLD analysis project Ga0123342, IMG submission 89960) | Root nodule microbial communities of legume samples collected from Mexico - Turtle bean Mexico white nodule | ecosystem: Host-associated > Plants > Roots > Nodule | place: Mexico: Nepantla...
AATTATAATGGTTGTTTAAAGCTGTACAAATCAAATAAAATCAAATCACTAACAAATCTCTCCTAATAAATATAAAATGGAATCTGCACTTAATTACAGCATAATTCTCCTGATTATGCAACAATATATATATTTGTGTTCATGTGTTCTACATTTTAGAGATTATACGTATCTCCGTCTCTGTCTATGTGTCATATCAGTATCCGTGTTAGTGTCTGTGCTACATAGGTTGCTACACTAAACCCAGAGATCATAAATACAAAACCATTTTGTGCCGGAGTATTTCAAATAAGGGGAGGGAGGACCAGTATACCATGTTAACATTTTACTAAAAATATATATACTTTTGTTCGTTAACCAAGTATACCACAGGCAATTTTGTGAGACTAATACCATGGGAAATGACACAACTAAGATGCAATAATACCTGAAAAACAACTCGATGCTCAAAACTACAGAAGTCTACAACCAGGTAATGAGAACTTTCATTTTTCAAGCTTTCACGTTCCTTGATTCTCTCCATAGTTCTAAATGTGAGGCGGTCCAACCAGTCTACTCGCTGAATTTGACCTCGTTCATACTTGTTCACAAGCTTTTCCAAACGCTCCAACTCCCCACGTTCGTGCCTGGGAACCTAATGATGACAAACCACCAAAGTATGTTTTATAAGACAGAAAGATTTCATCAAAATTTAAACCAAAAAGAAAAACGGCACTCATGCGTGTTTAAAAACATTCACTACCTTTCCAGGTGTACTAGTAGGATATGTTCCATCTGCCTCTTTTCCTGTCCAAAGCCTAAGTTTTTGCTTCCCAGTTTTGAGTTGCTTTTTGTTATTGAAGAGAAGAATTGTAGCTCCTCCAATCAATCCTTCTCCATGTGAAACATCCCAAACCTATTATCCATACATCAACATTACCGAAATAATGAAGCCCGCACTTCACAAATTATAAAGCAAAATTTTGGTAGAACGGAAGCTAATAAAATTCAGACATAACCAGAATTTAGTTCTTGCAACAATTCATAGTTGGCACAAAACAAGTTTTGTTCTATCACTACTTGAAGGAAGCATAAATAAACTTGTAAGCTAAATTTGCAACTTACAGTGAAGGTGAGTTGTGACTGAGCAGTTAAGTCTCGATATTTAGTTGTTAAAGTGATGAGCTCATTCCAACAAAATGGTGGTCCAGTGGACTCCAACCTTCACCAGATAATTTAAAAATATCAAAATTCTCAAATACATTAAAATTTCAATGTAATATTATAACTATTGACAAATTGCCGATTGGGTAAAACATTCCAAAAATTGGTTAACAAACCCCACCCAATTGAATCCAAAGCTTTAAATAAGCAAAACAAATGTCATCCCATAAAATTTATTCCTCCAGTACATACTAGCAAGGTTACAGTGATGGGAACACACTCTCTAACACTGGCTTTCTAACGCATTTTCTCCCTTTGATTAAAGTTTATTGAAAGTATTATCCTAGCATTCTTTAAACTTTGATACCAAAGTTGCGTCACGTGTGAAGTATATACAGGAATCAAAATAGCACAATTAAAAATATAAAACCTGGTTCTGGTGGGAAGGCCAAACGGCGCACCATCAATGTACAACGCACACTCCACATACAACTCCGGGATTATATTCTCCGTGGGGTCATCATTTTCTGCAATAAGCAAATAACACTAAAGTGTGAAGTGCAGAATCATGGAGTTTAATTGATGGACATTTGAGATTGCAGAAGTACTGAAACTGAGAGCAGATAATTGGGAATTGAATCATGATATGAGGAATTAGAAAAGAGTGTGAAAGAAACCTGAATCGGGGAATTTGGAAAGGGAAAAACTGCCTTCGAGACGCTCAACGCGGAAAGTGACGGGAAGATTGATGTCGCAGGACAAGAAGAAGCGAAACTCGTTACCGGTCATTGGAACTACTTCTTTGTGCTGAACCAGTTTTGGTTGAATCACTTGCACCAAAACAGAAACAGAGTACAATGCGATCGGAATTTGTATTCATCAACTTTTTTAAATTACGAAAATGACCTTAAATAAAAAGATAATGTAATAATAAAATATATGAAACTTATTTAATTTTTTTTTTAAAATTGGATTCTTTAATACATTTTTTACTTTTATAACTTTTTTAAAGATATTTTCAGATGTTGTGTTTCAATTTTTTTTAGAAATTATACTTTTTACATTTTGAATTTTTAAATCTAAAATAAAAAATAATTTTAAAAGATAATGAAGTGAAGGTTGAAATTGATATGGTTTTATTTATTCATAAACAAGGGAGAGACTCACCTTTTTGCATTTTTACATGTTCTCCTTTTCGGCCCATTATTTAAGGAATATTCTTTTTGCATCACATTTTTAAAAATCCTAGGGCTTAAAAAAAATTATCCCAAGGTTTCTGAATTAGGCAATCTAAATGCGCTTATGATAAACCTCATTATTAAATTTATACCTATATAAAGAAGATTTCTCACTGTTTTAAATTATTTTTTATATTTTATTCTAATTTAATATTTTGTTTTATTAATTTATTTTGGTTATTTTTACATTTTATAATTTTAGAAGTTAATAAAACAGTTTTTTAATTTTAAAATTTTATTTTATTTGTTCTCACTTGACTTATAGAAGAATAGTGAGATTGATAGGTTAATTTTATTTTGTTGTCACGAACTGCCAGGAGAGTGGAGAGATTGGTTACTTTTCTGTTTTAAACTGATATTCTTCTTTATTAAATAAGCAGTTTTTTAATTTTAAATTTTATTTTATTTATTTTTACTTAACTCATAGAAAAGTGGAGAGATTGGTGCATTAATTTTATTTTATTTGGTCACTTAACTGGCAGAAGAGTGAAGAGATTGATTCTCCTATTTAAAACAGTTATAGAAGTAGTTTTTTCAATTTTTTTCTCTCTTAGTTTATCTCTATTATTTCTCAAATGTCTTGAAATCCAATAACATATCTATCATACATACAAAAATGCGGATCCACATGGGCAGGAGTGCCTATGTTCCTGCTAGTGATGATAGAATAAATTCTAGAAGGAGTAATCCAATTAATATTTAACTAGTTTAGATTATTTATTCTAGAACACTTTCATAATCAAATTTATTATTTTGAAATTATCTTTTTTAAATAATTTAAAACCTATTTTAAAATGATGTTATTTTTTAAATGCAAAGTTAAAAATTTAGCTTGAAATGTTATTTTCAAAGATATAAAAGCTAAAACCTTCCAACTTTAGTTGTCAAAAACTTCAACAAAAAAAAAGTTAATTAGTCCTTTCATTTAGATGGTGTTTTGTTTGAGGCTACAAATCAAAATGGTCACCATATTCAATTCACGACAAGGATACAATTGAAAAATATTGAGATTTTCAACACTTAATAAAGCAAATTTTTAATATAAACTCAATTAAACATATTCAATTTATGAGATTTAAAACTTAATTATATTATTTTTTATTTTCCATTTAAAAACACATGGATATTAACAATGCAAAGTAATATTCACTTTATCCTAATGACAACAAAATTAAACCACAAAGATTCAATTAAAAAATATATAAAAAATTGAATACTTAATAAAACAATTTTTTTTCATTAAGAACTTAGATTGAAAATATTCAAATAAAAAATATAAAAAATTTAAATACTTAATAAAATAAATTATTTTCATTAAGAACTTAGATTAAAAATAAACAAATTTACAAGAGAATTAAACCTTAACTAAATAACTGATTATTATTTTTAAATGTAGACCATCACATCACACAACTCCAGCAAAAAAAAGTTATTCTAAGCAATCCAAAATATTTCCAAAACATCTCCGAGTAGAAATGTTCTAAAATTATAATTAGATCCTCTAAAAGCAAAATATCTTATACCGCAATTCTTTTTTATTAAAAAAATTAGGAATGGTAAAGTGGGGCGGGCCGTGCGGGCCGGTCCGCGGCTCGCTAAAAAAACGCGGGGCGGGTTGCTTATTTCAACCCACTGACCCGCTTAGGCCCGTTCCGTATAACCCGTAGCCCGCACGGGCCAAGTGCGGGGCGGAGCGGGTTGGCCCGCATAACCCGCATAACTTTAAAATGTATACTTTTTTTTTCACATCCCTATATTTTCTTCATGTAGCCTTATATTTTATATCCCAAAATTTTTAATAACATCTTACTACGCATGTTTTATCGAAATAATATTATGAAATCATCTGCCTAATGCATCTAAATAAAAAAAAATCAATTTTTTATTTAAAAAATTATTTTTTTAATAAATATTTCTTATGCGGGCTGGCCCGCAGGCCCGCGGACCAACCCTTATGCGGGACGGTTGGAAAAATCAACCCACAAATTCTATGCAGGGCGGGCCAACCCGACCCACTTTTTGCGGGCCAAGTGCGGGGCGGGCCAGCCCGCATTGCCACCCCTAAAAAATAGATATTAGCATTCATAATGAGACTATTTCATGACATCAAACTTATTTTTTTATATTATATCTATTGTAAAAAAATATTAAAATAAATATAGGAATCAAACTTTTATATTAATAAAGACTAAATAAATTTATGCATTTTCAAATAAATGGTATGATCATATATATACACAATGAAGAATTTATTGTTTTTTTTTTATGAGATCATCCTTTTATGGAAATCATTATCCTAGAGTGCATGATTATTAAAAAAAATCCGAACATAATTTTTAATAACAAAAATAAGAGAAAAATATGAAATTTAGATTACCAAAAAATTGCATCTCAAAGAAGTCAAATGTTAGTGACACAAGCATTCCGCAATTGAAGATGCTTATGATCCAAGAAGGTCAACAAAGGTATCACTCATGAATCATGATCAACAAAGGTATATACTCATTAAATTCGATTAAGTAATCATCAATACACATTATTATGTTAGAACATAACATTATTAATTATAAGTTATCTATACTTATACTTATATATAATGGGAGATTCTCCACATTTATTAACTGCTCTAAATTATTTTTCTATTTTATGCTTATTTAATATTTTGTTTTATTAATTTATTTTAGTTATTTGGATATTTTATAATTTTAGAAGTTAATAAAAACAGTTTTTTAATTTTTATTTTATTTGACAGGAGAGTGGAGAGATTTGTACGTTAATTTTAACTTAACTGGCAGGAGAGTGGAGATATTGGTTACTTTTCTGTTTTAAACTGATATTCTTCTTTATTAACTAAGCAGTTTTTTAATTTTAAAATTTTATTTTATTTGTTCTAACTTAAAAGTGGAGAGATTGGTACATTAATTTTATTTTATTTTATTTGTAGTTACTTAACTGGCAGGAGAATGTAGAGATTGATTCTCCTATTTAAAACAGTTATCAAAAACAATTTTGAATGTAGAACAATTTTTTAATTTTTTTTCTCTTATTTATCTCTCTCATTCCTCAAATCTCTTGAACCCCAATAACATATCTCTCATACATATAAATACGAGAAGATTTATATTTAAATAAATATATATATAGTAATAGTAAAAATAAATAAAAAATGCGGATTCGCTAATTTATAATAATATGAAAACTCTTTGTACTTTAGGCGTACATGGAGAATGCTTGGTAAGTCTTAATAAAATTAATTTAATAAATTTATAAGGTACTTTGACTTTTAAACTAAAACGGTTAAAGTTTATTTATGCTCAAAATGTTAAATTTGATTACATAGATGCTTCTATCTTTTAAGTGTTGAATAATTTAGGTTCAAGTTTTGAACTTAATTTTTGCTTGTATCTCTAAATTTGAAAGTGATTCAATAGGTTTTCCAATAATGTTAAGTTTGAACTTATTTTAACGTGATTGTGTTTTGTTGACATATACACATGATATGATATGATAAAAATAGTTCAAAATATTAAGCATCTAAGCTAGAAGTAATAAAAGAATAAAGAAAATATTTAGATAAAATAAAAAGTTTGTAGGAGTGCTTCAACTGTACAAAATGTCTTTTGCTTCTACTCAATGGAAAAGATTGTGTGGAACAAATCAAATGCATAACTATATTAAATTTCGATATTCAAAGCAGAATATGATACGCCAGCACATTGTATGGAGACAAAACAAAAGTATCACTTCCTCCATAATCAAAACTCTTTTGTTTGATTTGCACTGGAAAAAAAAAATTAGTGGATATATGAATTACATTTTATAAGTATAATTTTAGTTAAATGTTAATTTGCAGCAAGATGGTTCAAGTTAATTTTGAGTGAATAGTAATTTTAGCATAATGATTATATGCATAATGAATCAAAACATGGAACAGATTATAAATATAAATATTATATACATTTATCTGTTATATATAATGGATCATGATTGTATAATTGAGTGTGAGATTAATTTTGTAATATATATCGTTAGAGTTATATTATCTAATATTTATCCATAATAATTATCACATTTATACTAATATTTACCATTTTCTGAAAATAAACTTTTTAAAATAAACCTTTTTCACAAAAAAAATCAAAATAGATATATACATAGAAATATTTTAAGAAAAGGTAAATATACAAAACATAATAAAATTATTTTTTAATTTCTCAACTTGTTTCTCGTGTAATATATGATTATCACAGTTATTGATAAACAAAACACAAAACAGGATAAGTTAGAGTTTTAAAACAAAAACTTATATATGTATAAATTCAATTATGTACACATATTTTAACTAGATCTCATTCATATACTATAATGAATACAATTTCAATTCAAATGTTAGCATTTATTAGAACTAAGTCTAAATCTCAATCCCAATAGCTACCTACCATGTCATAACTCAACGACATCAACATGACAAACATCTGACTTTACTTCTAAAACTCACTTGCATTGAATTTGACTTAGATATTTGCTCTTGTTATACTATATTCACTATGTTGTCTCTCCAACACAACTACATAAGAACTAAGTCCTTTTATATGATAGGGTAAATCCTTTTATGACCTGCCAAATCAGTTATTTTTTCACATCGCAAACTAAGTCATATGAACATTCATCGACTCTCGCCACCTAATAACAAAACATCCACACATTCCATAATCTAATGAAACCATGGAATTCATACATATACATCTAACTCAATTTAAACACCCATAAATTAAAATTTACCAACCATTAGATTATAATAATGTTCAAATACAATATATTAGTCAAATATAACAATATAGTGAAAAATAAACCAATTTTAACATTTAGAGATACTTAGAAACATGCTTAATCAAATTTAAGAAAATATTTTATCACCCACCAAATTAAGCACATGTTGCAGTTTACCCAATTACCATTTTGGTCGTCCAACCAAAGGCATCAACACAACTAACCACTTTTAGTTGCCCAACGAACAAAATATTCCCTCATCAACTATTCCACTAGAAGTTTTTCATAAAAATATTTCGCCCAACAAGAATATGCTCGCCCAAGGACCAAAAAATTGAGAGGTTTTTTTATTTAAAAGGCTCGCCTAACAATCAAAGCTCTCGGGTTTTTAATTCCACAAATTTTTTCCAGTGAGAGTGTGCTTGCCTAATGACCAAACCACTAGGAGTTTTTATTTAAAAGACTCTTCTAACAAATCTAGCTCACTTGGAGACCAAAGCTCTCATAGCTTTATTAAATGAATTTCACCTAATAAGCACATGGCTTGTCCAACGAGTCTACATAAAAATTAAGGTATTTTTTTTGCAAAATATTACACATATTCAAATGACTCAAGATGTATTTTTCAATTCCTTTTCTACCTATCATTGAACAAATCACTTCTAACTGATCACAACTTGAACCAGTTGTTCATGTTCAATATTCTATCATAAAACTAATAAACACAATCAACATTTCAAAATATTCAAATAATATACAATTTAATTTCAAACACAATTCAATCAACACATGAATTCCTGCAAAAGTTTCAAAACAATGTGAGCATGTCACCTTCACATTCAGATCATCTATCTTAAGGTAATATTGAAAACTAAACTAGATTCCCTTGCATGCTTAGTTTGCTCGATACAAAACCAAAAGTTTCAACTCCACAAAACTCACAAGACTAAACTTGTACACAAAAAGTCTTAATCAACATTCTAAATATACCCCTATAATCCTAAGCTAACAAGATTCATTCTAACTCTATAAACCCCACATGCATCCAATTTTCTCCCAAACATGCAAAAATTCTCAAAACTGACTCAAGAAAATAGAGTGAAGATGAACCTACTCTAAAGAAGAAACTGATTAGACATACTTGTTTTATTTTTCACCAGGATTTCTATGACATAATTCATTCTTCAAAAAGATGGATAAATTTATCAAATTTTCAGAGAGAAGTTAAAAAAAAAAGGAAATCAAGTTTTACAGAAATAATAATTCTTTTGAAATAAAATTTTGAATAATTAATTTGTTTCTACTTATAAATTTTTCACTTTAATATTAAAATATTTATGCCTCCTTTCAGTCGTACGATTTCTGTTTTTAAATAATTTTTCGTGTCTTTACCAAATTTACATGGATTATATTTAAAAAATTAATTTAAAATTATTTAATATATTTTTTAGCTAAATCAAAATTATATTATATAATTTTCAAAATATACTAAAATTAATAAAAAAATTTTATTCAATTTTAATCAAATTAATATGGGTAATATTATAATTTAAGAATTGAATTGATAAAATTTATTTTCATATATAAAATTATTAACGATATAATATTTAATGAAAATACATCCATATAATTTAATCTTTATATATGTATATATATTCTTAGATTGATTCCATTTATAAAAAAAATAATAGAAAATAAAAAAATTTGATAAGATTATGCTGAAGAAAATAAAGGAGATACTAAATTGAATAGAGATGAAATTTTTAAAAAAAATGAGAATAAAATATTTTTTGTGATGTTAAAAATAGTTTTAGTATAAATCAATTTATGGAAAACATTTCTTTTAATTTTTTTATAATCATAATTTTAGTTGATGATTAAACTAGTTTTACTTATAAAAAAATATTTCACTATTTTGTTTTTACTTTTTTTCCAAATTGTATTTATGTAGAAATTATTTAATATTGTACCTGTATAGGTTGAGGGACTCAGATAATACCTTTAATTGGACGTGCAATTGCTGACGTGTTGGTTGTTGAACAAGATGCTTTGATGTCTCTAAATCCATGAGGAAAGCTTGAAGACCTTGTTGCTGGGTGTGTGTTGTCTAGTAGTTTTTGACTTGTCAATTCACTCCTTAAGATGATCCAAGTTTATTTGAATCTTTATCTTTTTGAAAAGATAAGTTTTCTAAAAGGCTGTGAGATTTCAACCTGTTGAAATGTCGAATCAACCAATTATTTGAAACTTAGTGGTTTTTAAAATGGCATGGAAAAGCTTAACTTTGTTTTGGCTCTGCTATTAAACAAAATCGATCAGTTGTTTCGATAAATCAACTGGTTGTTTTTGTGAAAACCTTAACAAAATTCTGTTAAGTGGTTTGAACTGTTTTAAATGATTCCAACAACCTTTGGTTTTTGGTTTAACTGCTTTGACCAATTGATTAAGTTCATATAAAGGTTGTTTAACGCTTATGAACTTAAGCTTTGTATACCTAGGTGTATTCTATTATCTTATTCTTGAACATTGTATTTTTGTGTGTTCTTGTGTAAGGCAGTTTCAGAAAGGTGTTTATGGAAATTGTTGTTTTGCCAAAGAGTGGTGTGTGTTCTTGAGGGGTTCAAGACCATCACTCTCTTGGTGTGTGTTTTGTATTCTAGGTTTGATTACATAGTGAATTCTCAGTGGTTAACCGAGGACTGGATGTAGCTCTTGGTTAAGAGTGAACCAGTGTAAACGTCTTGTGTGATTCTTTTTATCCCTATACTCATACATTGTTTTAACATTGTTTTGCATTTTGCTGGTATAAACAACCAGTTGTTTCGTGAAAACAACTAGTTGATTTTCTGGAAACAAACTTAAAATGAACTTGTATTGAGTTGAACAGAAAATCAATTGATTGATTCTTCATAGCTTTTCACTCTACCTTCAATCATTGCGAAAATCTTTCAAAAACAATTTACCCTCTCTTTTTTAGGTATCTAATTCTAGCATCGGTGATCCCTTAATTACTTCAATTCTCCTTCCTTAAATGCTGATGCTCGATCGGTCAAGGGGTTACCTGCAAAAGGTAATCTGACGCTCAAGTAAGTGTTCTAGTTTAAAAGTGTATTCTGGTTAAATGGGGAAAACGTACTTTACTCCTCCACAAAGGGCTCTCTTAATAGTATTGATTTATGGGCTCTAGCTCTGATGGGTCATATATCAGTTATTATTTGACATGCATCATGGTCTCGCATTATCAGGGGCGTGCTTCTTTCAATTAATCTATTTTAGCTAGTTTGTCGAAGATATTCCTGTGTATTTCGGGATGCGCCTTGACTCATTCAACGCTACTTGTAACTGTTGTTACTCATTGCATTTCTTATGTTCTTTGACTTGGGCGGTCAGTCACCAGGACCGAGATTGGTTCGTCTGGTACATGTGCCCCTTAGGCTCGGAGAAACTAATTTCTAAAGAGTAAGAGATGACTATTGGAGTTCCCGAGGTGAGATATGACCATTTGAGAGCATTAAGTGATTGGCAAAGATGTGACATTTTTCTTTTTTAGAATAAAGTCATTGTTTACTGAACATTGTTTAATCAGATCTATCTGACGGCTGAGATTTTGTGTCGTTTCGTATGTCGAATGATGGATATGGATCTAACCTCTTTCCTTTTTGATTACCTATAAATAGTGTTGCATTTGAACGTAGTAGGGTTTATGTTTTCTTCGCTGCTAGAGTTTATGTTGTGTGCTCTGAGTGTCGAGTGACAAAATGTGGTTCTCTACCAACACCTCATATATAAAAATGTGGTTTGTGACAAAATCTGCATTCTTTTAACTTCATTTCTTCATCAGTGTAAAATAACATACAACCATCAGCACAATAGTTAATTATTATTTTTGTGTGCAGTTAAACCAAGTTTTGAGACTAATTTTTTGGTCATATAGAAATGTTTAGGAATAAGATTAACAATAGGATGTGTCTCTTTCATAAGAGCTAATGTTTGATCACAATATCTTTGACACATGTTTTTCTCTTATTTAATTGTCAAAAATCTAACAAAAGATAATTTAGTGTGATTATTACATCTGGGTCATAATGGTTTTTTGGGTTGCATCTAATAGTTTGTAAAACTTTTGGGCTTCTATCTTTGAAGTCTCATTCATACTTGGAGAGTCATCCATTTATTGATCATGATCTATTTCATACTCTAGACCAGCAACATCATAAACCATGTTTTCAAATTTATTGAGGTGTTCCTCATGTGTAATGAAAATCTCAAGACTAGTATCTATGCATATATTTGGGTCACTTTCTCCGTGACATGTCCAATACCAATATTCAGGAATGAATCATTTCTTATAAAGATGAACTTTAACTTCTTCAAAATGGAAGGACTTTAGATTTTTTTTCACTTAGAACAAGGACACCTTATTTTTCTATTTGAAAAATTCGTTTCTTCACGTGCATAGGACACAAATTCATTTACTCCTTTTAAAAATGCATCTTTATATCCCCTTCTATTAGACATAAATCTATTATGCATCCAACTTTGATTTTGACAAATATCCATAATTTGTCGTATAACACAATGCATCCTTCAACTATAAAAGAAAGTCTTATAATATGTCGTTGCTTAATTTATTTGAGAACAATAAACTATATCCCCTAAACCATGAACATAAAGAAAATCACAAAGAAAAATACAACGACCAAAATAAAAAATGTCTAACCTTTTTTGATGGATTTGTGCCTTCATATTTTCGGAATTGTTGATGAGCGGAAGCTACACGGATTGGAGATGGAACAAGGTCCTCCTAAGAGTGGTGCTGACCTTGAAGGTGCATGATAGGTAGAATTTGAGAGTGGTGAGGCCAACTCTACATGGAAAGGGCAAATTTGTGAAGATTAAAAGCCTAGGAGGTTTTGGATAAAGAGTGATATTGGCACAATTTTGGCAGCAATTCACTCATGTATTAATCTTACAAAATGAGATCCAAGCACCTCAATTTATAGTGTTTAGAGGGCTGGAAATTCAAAAGAAAGTGGAGGGAAATTCAAATGAATTCCCTCCCAAAAGTGAAGCCTAAATGACCACATGGGGAGGGGTGTGTCTAGTTTGTATGTTCACCCCTTCCATGGGCTTTCTAGACCGGCCTTGGTAAATTTAAAGGTTTTTAGAAACTCTGAGTTTACCTAGGTTGGTGTTTTAGGTGCCAAAATTAATTCTAAGAAAAATTACAAATAAAGTTCCTATGCTAATTTTGACAAGAAATTAAAGTCTACTATACACTAGAGTTTATGACATGTAGAATGCGTCCTCTTGACCCCTTTTTGACCATAACTCTAGTGGTTACCTCAATTTGACATTTTGGTGGCCTTTCAATGGGTTGGTGTTGGGGCCTCTTCCATCATCCCCTTCTTCTTGAAAAGGATTTGTCCTTAAATCCAAGGCTTCGTCCTCGTCATTAGTTGGGGGATGTATGTGGCTAGATGGTGTCCATCATCTCCTCCTTTTTGAGAAAATCTATCCTCAGATCCACAAGGTTGATCTCGGATAACAGCCTTTTGCTTTGACAACTATGCTCGTCCTCCCGGATCAAATGTCCATCTATGAGAGTCATCAAACAAAGCAAATGAGTTAGTTTGATCAATTGTATAAAAATCAATTCTATTAAGTTGCCATGCCTTTTGTTTTTCTATTGTTTTTGGCAACTTAGCATAATATTTCTCTATTTGTTGTTGTATTTGTTCTTTAATCCTCTCATGCATCTTTTTAACAAATTCAGTTTTTGTTATTCCTTCCTTAGGCACAAATTCTTATGGATTAGGAAATGGTAACAAATCAAAAGGGAAAAGAGGATTAAGCCCACATACAACCTCAAATGGAGAAATATTAGTAGTTATATGAGCTACCCTATTGTATTCAAACTCAATATGGAAAAGATACTCATCCCTAGAGTTGTGGTTGTCTCTCATGATTACCCTAGGCATAGTAGAAAGAGCTATATTTTCAACTTTGTTTTGACCATTCG
>Ga0123342_1008299_pt1 | contig 13171 bp, 12 predicted proteins | sample Turbeawhitnodule_FD_89960 | JGI IMG/M metagenome (GOLD analysis project Ga0123342, IMG submission 89960) | Root nodule microbial communities of legume samples collected from Mexico - Turtle bean Mexico white nodule | ecosystem: Host-associated > Plants > Roots > Nodule | place: Mexico: Nepantla...
GCCACCGAGAACGGTGTGAAGCCTTTTTTATTTAAGGCTTTGATTCCTCAACCACTAGCAGGGGAAGCCATTTTTGCCGAAACGTTGCGCAACGGCACTCTGGCGGGAGCATGTAGGACGGGGTCTGCTAAAGCCCGGGTATACATCAACGAAGACCGGAGAGAGGATTTACTGTGTCAGGTAATGGAAGGACAAATCGGCTCTAACGAAGACGTGGAGACCTACATACACCGAGTAACCGGCGAGCGTCGGTTTGGCTTTGTAGTAAACAACTTGGAGCGTGTCAGTCATGCCCTCGCAGAGCAGCTAGGATTGTTTTTGTCCAGTATGTTTTCGGTCCGAGGTATACCTATCGGAGGCGTTGAACAGGTATCGTTCGCAGGAAACTATTCAAGTACTGCGTTTGGGATACACGAGGGGTTTGAGCACGCGTTCCTCTGTCATTTTGGGCCGGGTACAAAGCACTTCTACTGCTGGTCGCAAGGGACATATCTAAAACTCACCGGCGGGTCACGCGCGCCGACGTTTGGGGATTTTACGGACTGGCTGCGATTCGGCGAACTATTCATTATGGAGCCAGGAGATATTCTCTATCTGCCGGCTCGAGTCTACCATGTGGGTTGTCAGTCCGAGTACTCCCTATCGGTGGCACTACCGCTCTACACATATCCTCTGAAACGATTTGTCGCAAAAGTAATAGTTCCGTCCCTACTCGAAGACGTGCCCTTTGAAGAGGAGGGTATGTCGTATCCGATTCCATTACAGAGGGGCTCTCCCTTGCACGACGGCATTGCGCAGGAAGCAAGGGGACTGTTCAATCACTGGAGTAGTTCAGCGATAGAACTATTTTTTGATCAGTACCTTTTGAAGCTAAGAAGCAATGGCGGCTGGGAAATTATAAACAAGCCACCCGAACACTTCGATGACCTTTTGCCTTGTGATGCAATGAATGACCCTGCGAGCTACTTGCTGCCGGAGCCCTATCGCGCATTGTGGCAGAGAGGTTTAAATTGTGAAGGAGACGAAGTTCGGGTTTTCGTGAGAGGGGAAAGCAAGGTTTTCAAGGCAGAGCCGGCCTTCATGGCCTTCCTTGAAACTCAACAAAAGCCAACTATGCCTTCGCGATGATAGAAATTGTCTGAAACGTATCTGATGCTTCGGTTTAGCGAGGAAGTACGATGAATGTTTCGTCTACAAGAAGCAAAAGCTTGAGAAAATTTAGTTCGAAAGTTGATCTCTTTTTTCTAAGCAATCCTTCCGTGCATCAGTCTCTCAAAAGAGTAATATCGCGCGAACTTACCATCACAGGTGATGCACTTGTTGATGAGTTTTTCACGCCGATGATCAGTTCGATTTACTATGAAATCGAGCGGGAAGTAAACGCTGAGGCAGCAAGTGCTTACCGGGCGGAGCTAGTGATTAAAGAACTAAGTACTTTCGCGCGAGTAAATTCGCAGTTCCTTAAACGGGCTTCACATTCGGTGGAGGGTTTTTGCCCGGAGTTTGCGCATGAACTGATGCGAAACTTTTTGGAAGAAGGTGGAGATCGAGGAAGTTTGCCTGCACATTATGTTCTTTACGCTGGTGCATTAATCCGAGACTTGGACGTATTTGTCAATGGCTACATACCTCAGGCTGAAAGCTCGAGGCTTTTGCTTTGGCTTCATGAGATAATCGTCAATAGTCATTGCCCCTCTACCATATTAGGCGGATACTATGCCACGGAGGCCGTTGCGACAGCGGAAACTGAGGAATTGCGACGCCTTACGAACCGCCTCGGCCAACTCAAGGTCGGCAAGACTGGCGCTGATCTTCCAAATCTTGACTACTACTACAGACTGCACCTTGATAACACACACGAGGGGGCAACTCAGGGTGTTGCAGTTGAGGAAGGTCATCAAGAAGGTATCGCCCTATTTATCAGAAATGCTAACCGATATGGCTTTCTCATGCCACAAATAGTTGACGGGTTCTTGCAGTTGCTTGGGCCTTTAGTAGATCAGTGGACGGAGCTTTGCATGCTTACCAACGCAGAATCGAATTTGCCTTGAGGGAGTACAGCACAGTGGAAGCAATCAAAGGTCATTGCCTTTGTGGGGAGGTAAAATATGAGATTTTTTCCGAACCCTATTTCGCTCATCTATGCTCATGTCATACCTGTCAACGTTGGGCGGGTGCGCCAACTGTTGCTTGGGTAGAGTTCGAGCGAAACTCGGTAAAATGGATCGGTGTAAGCGGTGAGCCTAATTGGTACAGGTCGTCGGAGACGACTGTCCGTGGAAGCTGCGGCCGATGCGGAAGTGGGATATGTGCAGTCGATGACGGGTCGGACAGTATTAGCATTACGATTTGCACGCTAGACGATTCCTCCTTGATTACTCCAGATGAACAGCACAGTTTCCAAGAAGAGGCCCCTCGCTGGTGGGCCTCTGTCGGCAAGAGCATGCTTAACACTTAAAAAATTCTGATCGGTGGAGAACATGACCTGGACGTACTTTGTGTTTGCGGTCGCGGTACTATTACTTACCCCCGGTCCTACAAACACCCTGTTGGTCCTGTGCTCGTCATCCAAGGGGATACGTGGCTCTCTCGTACTCATTCCCGCCGAGGTTTTGGGATATCTAACGACGGTCGTACCTTTAGGGTTGCTCGCCGAGAACCTGCTTCATAGCCAACCGAGATTGTCGATGGCGGTACGATTTTTGGCTGTCGGTTGGGTGCTTTACATGGCAGTTCGGCTAAAACTTCAAACATCACGCGCTAACAAGACAGTTGGGCCGGTGGAAGTTTTCGTTACAACTGTACTGAATCCAAAGGCATTGGTTTTTGGGTTCTTGCTGTTCCCCGGCCTACGTCATGCTGGATTAACCCTAACTACAGTGATTTTTTCGATGCTAGTGATAACAGCGTCCTGCATCTGGATAACGGTCGGAGACCAACTGGTCAGGCGGGCTAAGATGCCGATTCGCTTCGTGCAAAACTTCGCCAGGGGGGCTTTGTACCTGTTTGCTGGCGTTATGGCGACGAGCCTCATTTTGGACCTAAACAGGGCCACAGGCTGAAATCCGATTGTTCTTCGATCCATCGATCTTGGTCCAGCAAAGCTTCTCGTAGGAGCTGATTGCGTTTCGAGCAGCGCTCACTTCCAGACTTGTAACATCGCGACGCACAGCGAAGGCTTCAACCCCTCTCATCGGGGCACGTCCAACCCCCTCGCGGGGGAAAGCGGCCTTGATCTTAACCGAGCGCACCGTGCCTGCGGATTCCGACGTGAAGCCGGCAGGCATTCCGATCAACATCCGGCGACCGTTCCGATTTGAAGAGTAACGGGTGTTCCGATCCCACATTGTCCTCGCCGCCCTGATCTGTGATCGCCTTTCCATGGACGAGCAACGCGAGTTTCTCCATGGAGAGTACATTGGAGGTTCTCACAACCAGGAAGTCTGGACGTGAGGTTCATCGGCATTGGCCTGATGAGGTCAAAGCGCAGATCGTGTCTGAGAGCCTTCGGCCCGTTGCGAAGGTGAATGAGGTCGCTGAACGCTTTGGATTGCGGGCGAACCGCCTTTCGACTTGGCGGACGATGGCGCGGCAGGGCAAGCTTGTTCTGCCTGCACCCGAGAATGCCGTGGAGTTCGCAGCGGTAGTCGTCCATCCACCCGGCCGCCCCGAGATCATCGTTAGTTCGGTCACGATCCGCCTGGAAGAGAGCGCGTCTGCCGCCCGCATCGCTGCTGTCGCGCGTGCCTGCGCGGTTCCGGCATGATCCTTCCATCGAACCGGGTTCGGATCATGGTGGCGACCAAACCGGTCGACTTCCGCAAGGGCCCGGCAAAGGCAACGTGGGGCGAGAACATCGGTTACGCAGGAAGCTCAGAAGAAATCGTAAATTAAGGCTTCATACAGCATCCAGCAGCCGGGAATGACGGATTTCAGCCCATTGCGGACATACTTCCTCTTCCATGGTTCGGCTGTTTTGCGTCCCCATGTCGGTCGTAGGGGTCCTCGTCGCGCGAGCCCTGAAGCGGATATAGCTCCGCGGCGGCGTCGAGTCTCCTGCGTGCCCATACCGTTTAATCGGCTGTACGGCGAACCGTCGGCTGCTGTCAGTCGTCGCGGGAAAGCAAGGAGGCGAACCGCAGCGTTGTACTCTTGGGCTGCAGCCGATGTTCGAGAGCCTTGATGTTAAGCTTTAACGGCATCTGGCCCGCCATGCCGCTGAAGATGCAAGTTCCCGTCGGCAACGTCGGGATCGACTCCTCCGTCAGCTTGTCGATGTAGGACACGGCACTCGCAATCGACTGCAGGTCCTTCTGGTTGATCAGCCGATGGATAAAGTAGTTGTGGGCCTGAGAGGTGATCGTGGCCGAGATGTCGTTCGGTCTCTGGCTGGCGATCGTCACGAAGACACCGAATTTGCATCCTTCCTTGATGATCTCCTCGAACGTCTCGAGACGGTAATCCTTCCACCCCTCCGTCTCCCTCGAGGACTCGGTGGTGAGGATGTTGTGAGCTTCGTCGATCACGATGTTGAGGGTCTTTCCCTGGAACGACGTCTTGTGTTCCTGGTAGATGCGCCGGCAGAGAAGAAGCGGGATCGTTTTCTTCATTTCCAGATTGACGTCGTTGAGATTGACCACGACGATGTTGTTCTCGAACAGTTCTCCCTGGATCGCAGGATCGAATACCTTCCGGATGTCCTTTTGCTTGCTGCGCAGCTTGTTTATCACCGGCGCGATATGCTCGTTCTGAGCGCGGTTCGCCAGCACGTCGTAGATTAGCTGGACGTAGGAGAAGGTGACGAAATCCTCAATAATGTCGTCGGCGAATGCGAAATTGGCGACATGCTGATAAACAACCGTGTTCAATATCGCGGCCGGGTCGTCGCGCAGCCAATGTTGTCCGCATCTGAACTGCGAGGTGTTGTTATGCCATTCCAGGTCCATGGCTATTTCGACTACATTTCCAGCAGGGTCCTGCTCTGGAAGTAACTGACGCAGATAGTCGAAAAGCAGGTCGGCCCTGACCTTGTCCGACATCCTGAGAATCTGCGTAACCTGTTGACGGATCATGTTTCTCAGGTGCTCGGTCGGATCGTTTCCCTCCATGACCCGTTCGTACTGAGTCAGAACACGGCGCAGGAATGGCTTCTGGGTTTTATCCGTGGCGTCCGAGACTATGGACAGCATTTCAATGTCTAGCAGTCCGGCGTTGCCCAGCGGAATTCTGTCTCCTTGGTCATTTCGGGTCGAGAGATTGTAGACCGTCTTGTCATCGGCGATGCAATCCGCATGCGCGTATTCGCCGTTGAAGTCGAGCACCACGATTCGACAGTTCTCGTTGAACGCCGCGGCGTTGATCGCCCGCAGTTCCGTGACGAAATGCTGGTAGAGCGTCGCGAGCGTGTTCGACTTTCCGCTTCCTGTGTTACCAAAAATGGCGATGTGGCTGTTCATCAGTCCATCGACCGGAAGAGCAATGTCGTAGCCTTCGTATTCTGACGTCGCGATGTGCAGGGCGATACCGTCCTCCGCTATCAGATTGTGGACCTGGAGCACGCGATCGCGGGTAAGCAGAAAGGCCTCGTTGCCGACGAGGGGCAGTTCCTTCGTCCCGCCGAAGAAACGACCCTTCCGGTCTATGAAGCCGACCAGCGATATCGAGAGCACACGACGTCCACGCACCATCGGCTCGGGGTCTTCCAATCTTGAGGAATCCGGATTTGCGTTCTCGCCGTCAACTTTCCCGATGAGGCTCACGAAACCCTTTCGGATGTCGACGTAGCTGCCAACCGCAATGTTCCTCAACAGGTCGCCGTCATAAAACAGCTCCGACAGGTTCTTGTCCTTGTCGACGGTCACGAGGACGCGCCGCCCGGTGACGCCCGAGACTTCGCCGACGCGGAGGACAGCCTCCTTCTGGAGACGGACGTCGCTCATGTGGGCTTGCCGCCTTGCGGAATTACCTGCCGGAGGATCGAATTTAAGACCTTGAAGTCTATCGGAGGTCCAGCGCCCGGATCGATGACGGTTACATTCCGGTTCTGCGAGAACTTGTCCGAAAATGCGGCGACATTGGCGCTTGAATACGCGAATATCAGTAATTGGGCGGTTGGATTGCGCAACGCTCGCCGGGTGATGTCTAGGATATGCTCGTCCGCGAAAGAGAAGCCGAAGGCGATGAGGAGCGCATTATCCCTGTCCATGCAGTTCGAATACAAGCGGAGCAAATCGAAATAGACCCGCTCCATAAGTGTCGACTCGAACTTGCGGACATTGGGCAGGATCACCGCCCTCTTGGCCAGCGCGATGGACACGGCACCTGGATTGTTCTTCTGCACGTGGCCAGAAAGGGAGACGCCATTGGAGGCGAAGCGGATTTCCTTGTCTCCATCGCGTTGCCAACTCAGGGAGCCGTGCACCTTTATCAGGTTCATGACGGGTAGCTCCGCGATCCGTTCGTTCGAGCTGCCAGATCGATAGGTCCTGTCAAAATACTTCTCGGGCGAGAACACATACCTGCTTCCGACCGCTGATCTCCGGTCGAACCCGTCATTCAAGGTTACATTGGGGAGCTTGGAGGCCGCCTTCTCAATGAAAAGGTCGTAGTTGGTGGTGAAAATGTTCGCCTGTCGGGGAAGCAGGATGTTCTTTCGCTCGAACAGAATACCGTCCACTGCGGACAGAAAGTCGGTGTAATTCGCAAGCGTCTCAGTGATGGGCAGGTCGTCGATGTCCGCGAGCAGATCGACGTTCGTCTCCGCGAGTTCCTCGATGAACTCGAGCGCCTTGAGATCGGCGTCGGCGACGTTACCCCCGATCAGCAGGCCGTTGATCTCCGCCTCGATATTTCCCGCGACGTTGATCGCGGGCATAGAAGCTCCGGACCCGACTAGGAAATTGAGATTCCCCGACTGAATGTAGGACTCAGTCAGCTTTCGTACGTCTTCAGGATTGTCTGAGAGAATCAGTGTCCGCGCCATAGTGTCGCCTTACGCTGCCAACTGGACAAGGTTCAATTTCTTCAGTTCTTCTACGATCGCCGGGCTCAATCCCAAATCACGGACGTCGACCATAGCCAGGTCTTCGTTGAACCTGCCATGAAGCAGAAACGTCCGCGGTCCCTCGCCCGGGGCGTTGGTCGCATCCGCCACTGCGCAGACGAGATGCTCGTCGACCTTCGACGGATTCAACAGCGCGTGAAGCGCCGCTATCAGAGGACTGTCATCGGATGCGCTCAAAAGCAGGGTTCCGCAGTGATTCGTCATTCAAAATATAAGACTTCGCGCTTAGATTGAGAGATAATCCCAGCGGTTTTAAACAGTATCCACTTGTTTCGATTGTCCTGTCCTCCGACCGCTTCAAAACAATCAGGTTTCAGACCGTCGCTCACCATGGCAACGCACAGTATAGATTTCTCAGCCAGCCTCGAATCTATCAATCACTCCGACGTGGCGCGTCGGCTTGCATGCGAAGGGGGACATAGCATGACGAAACCTGAAGTCTTCATAATAGAGTCTCTCAAATTCAGCGAAGAGGCAGATTACCGCGAGGGCGAGATGATCTACCGGTCCCTCCGGATGTCGCTGAAGGGACCCCATCTACCGATACGTGCGCACGCTCACGGAGTTCGAACATTTCGTCGAAGAGTTCGGGGAGAGCAATTACGCTATCTCCATATATCATGCCATGGGAGCAAGGGGGGCTCAGCATGACGCTTGACCACATCACAACCAACGATGTCGGCGAGATCGTAGGGCCTGCCCTGGACGGCAAACGCCTGTTTCTCTCGACCTGCCTGGCATCCACGCCCGCGATGGCTGAGGCCGTCTTCAAGAACGGCGGTTGCACCTCTCTCGCAGGTCCAAAAAACAAGATCAACTTTGACGACTCCGTGATACTCTGGACCTCGTTCTACCACTTGATGTTCAAGGCGGACCAGAAGGCGATGAAGTGCGACCAACTCAGGGAAACATTGTCGAAATGCGCTTCGACCGTGGGCGAGAAAATCAACTTCTACCGTCCGGGCAAGGACAAGACGGCCCTGCACACGCTTCTCCCGGAGCCAACCCAGAAAACGACTATCGCGCGACCCAGGAAGGACTCAACGTGAGGTCGGCAAGCGAGCAACGGCTAGAAGCGCCGAGCGCCTCCAGTAACAACCGCTGACTGTTGATTTGCGCCGACGTTCCTGCCGTGACTGGCGGCCGCGGTCGCACTGTTCGAATTCACCGGCTCTATGGATTGCTTAACGAAAATATCGCGATTTTCCGCGTCTGAGGATGGCAGCTTTGAGCCGACGGCGAACTTTGGCGACATGCGGCGGTCTGGCCGCTTTTGTCTCTTGCGTTCGAGAACGCAGTCAGACCGCAGCCGGCCCAGATCGATCACTTATTCAGGCCGCCCCAATATTAGCAAATTGGCGCGAAGCTGCCATCAAAGGCCGTGTTCAATCCCGCGATGGGCTGCAGTGTCGATGTTCGTTCTAATGAAAATTCCGGCTCCTTACCTTTAGCTGATCGATGTGAAGGTCCGGAATGAAGATATCCCGCGACTTCATTCGTTGGCCCGATGGCTCTCGGGAATCCGGCCTGCCTGGCGTGCCATGGCCGAATTCATTGCCCCTCCCCGTCGGCAGCCTGAATTCCAGATCGCGATCCGCAAGACCCGTTAGGCTTCCCGACATGTCGAACAGCTGGTGCGCAACGAGATGCACGACATCGCCCTCTCGCTGGATGCGGCCGTTGATCGCCAACATCGAGGCACCGAGCGCAACGCGCCTGGATCGCTCGAACAGCTTGGGCCAGATGACGACATTGGCGACGCCCGTCTCGTCCTCAATCGTCATGAAAATCACACCTTTTGCGGAGCCGGGTCGCTGGCGGACCAGCACCAGCCCGGCTGCCATCAGCCATCGGCCATCGCGAGCCGACATTGCCTCCGCACAGGTAACGACACGACGCTCGACCAATTCCCTGCGAAGGAAGCTGACGGGATGCTCCCGCAAGGTCAGGCCGGTGTGCCCGTAATCGAGGACGACGTTATGTCCCTGCGTCATCTGCCGCAGCTCAACCGTCGGCTCCTGCTGCTCGGCAATCGTTCTCGCCTCGCGCTCGGCGGCAGCTGCAAAAAGCGGGAGCTGCTCATCACGGAGGGCCTTGATCGCCCAGAGCGCATCACGCCGTTCGAACCCGAGGGACGGAAGAAAGGCATCGGCTTCCGCAAGCTCCCCCAATGACGCTGCAGGCACACCAGACCGTCGCCACATGTCATCAACGCTGTCGAAGGGCTGGTCGGCACGAGCGGTCACGATCCGAGCCGCGTCCGCCGTTGCCAAGCCTCGCACCATCCGCATACCAAGGCGGACGGCGTGCCGGTCCGAGCCATCGATAGCTTCGAGCGTGCAGTCCCATCGTGACCGGTTGATGCAGACCGGGCGACCCTCGACACCGTGCTCCCGCCCATCCCGAACGATTTGAGCCGGTGCGTAGAAGCCCATCGGCTGGGAGTTCAAAAGCGCGGCGCAGAAGACATCGGGGAAATGGCATTTGATGTAGCTCGACGCATAGGCGATCAGGGCGAAACTGGCCGCGTGGCTTTCCGGGAAGCCGTAGGAGCCGAAGCCCTCTAGCTGGCCGAACGTGCGCTTTGCGAATTCGGGCGAGTAACCGTTGCGGATCATCCCGGAGACGAGCTTGTCCTCGAACTCGCTGACGCCCCCGGTGAACTTGAAGGTCGCCATTGCCCGGCGCAACTGGTCCGCCTCCCCGCCTGAGAACCCGGCGCAGACCATCGCCACTTTCATCGCCGATTCCTGGAATAGCGGAACGCCCAGCGTCTTGTGGAGGACCGCCTCCAGCTCGGGCGTCGGGTATTCGACCTTCTCCTTGCCTTCCCGGCGGCGAAGGTAGGGATGCACCATGTCACCCTGGATAGGTCCCGGCCGCACGATGGCCACCTGGATGACGAGGTCGTAAAAGGTCCTCGGCTTCATGCGAGGCAACATGCTCATCTGCGCCCGACTCTCGATCTGGAACGTGCCCAGCGTGTCCGCCTTGCGGATCATGGCATAGGTGGCCGGGTCCTCCTGAGGAATGGTCGCGAGATCGAGATTGATACCCTTCTCCTCGCGCAGGAACGCGAAGCTCTTGGCCATGCAGGTCAGCATGCCGAGCGCCAACACGTCGACCTTCATGAATTTGAGGGCTTCAACGTCGTCCTTGTCCCATTCGATCACCTGACGATCCACCATCGAGGCCGGTTCGATTGGAACCAGATCGTCAAGACGATCATGCGTGAGGACAAAACCGCCAGGGTGTTGCCCGAGATGGCGTGGGGCTCCCATCAATTGCTGGGCGAGCTGGAGCGTCAGAGCGAGACGCCGATCATCCGGATTTAGGTTGAGGTCCCTGACTTGTTTTTCGCCAACCGCTTCCGACCACGCCCAGACACCCGACGACAGTGCCTTGATCAGGTCCTCCGGCAGGCCGAGAGCCTTGCCGACATCCCGGATCGCACCCTTTGTGCGATAGCGGGTGACCGTCGAACAGAGCGCCGCCTTGTGATGGCCGTATGTCTTGTAAATCCATTGGATGACCTCCTCGCGTCGCTCGTGCTCGAAATCCACATCGATGTCGGGCGGTTCATCGCGTTCCTGCGAAACGAAACGTTCGAACAGGAGGTCGTTGGTGTCGGGATCGATGGAGGTGATGCCGAGCACAAAACAGACGGCCGAGTTGGCGGCGGAACCACGCCCCTGACAGAGAATGCTCTGGGAGCGGGCGAACCGGACGATGGAAAAAACCGTCAAAAAATAGGGGGCGTACCGCATCGTCTCGATCAGCGCCAGTTCACGGCGGATGATCTTTTCCACGTGGGAAGGCAGCCCCTCTGGATAACGATTGGGCACGCATTCCGAGACATAATGCTCCAGCGACTGCTGGGCGGTCTTGCCAGGGACGATGGCCTCCTCCGGATACTGGTAGGTCAACTCCTCCATCGAGAAGCTGCAGCGCTCGACGATTTCCATCGTTCGGGCTAGCGCCTCCGGATAGCGACCGAACAGACGCTCCATCTCTTCCGGCGGTTTGAGGAACCTGTCGGCGTGCCGTTCGCGCTCGAAGCCGACGTCGTCGATTGTCGTTCCTGTGCGGATGCAGGTAACGACGTCCTGCAGCTGGCGGCGGCTGGGCTCGTGGAACAGCACGTGATTGGTGACCACTGTCTTCACCCGGTGCCGAGCAGCCATGTTCGAGATTTCGTGCAGCCGCATCTGGTCGTTTGGCCGTCGGCGCAGGCAAAGCGAAACATAGGCCCGATCCCCGAAGACCTCAGCCATCTTTCGGAGCTGGATCGCGCAGGACTCGTCAGGCAGGTCGGGCACGAGGACGCCGATAAGGCCGTCGTAATAGATGGCGACGTCGTCGAGGGTTAGGAGGCATTTGGCTTTCCCGCCCCGGCCCTTCCCGAACGTCAGCAGCCGAGTCAGCCTCGAATAGGCGGCGCGGTCGGTGGGGTAGACGAGGATAGACATGCCGTCTGCCAAATCGAGCCGACAGCCGACGACGAGCCGCAGTCCTGTGGCACGAGATGCCTCCAACGCCCGCACGATGCCTGCCAGCGAATTGCGGTCGGCTATCCCGAGCGCCTCGATGCGAAGTTCCTTTGCGGTCGCAAACAGCTCTTCCGCCGATGAGGCTCCACGCAGGAAGCTGAAATGCGTTGTGACCTGGAGTTCCGCGTACCTCATGCGAATGTCCCATGAATAAACCACCGATGGGAGCCGGTATCGAGATCGACGCCGTCACCGGACCGGTAAATCCAATAACGTTCGCCGGTCTCGTCCTCGACGGTGAAATAGTCGCGAACGGCCGCCCATTCGGATGTTCGTTGCCACCATTCGCCGAAGATGCGTTCGGGGCCGTCAGCCCGTTTGACGCGCCTGCGCTTGCCGCGCCAAGTAAAAGAAACCGGAGGGTGGTCGGGGAGCAGTGCGATCACCTCAATCAGTTCGGGCCGATCCATCAGTCTGACCGGACGCGGCCAGATCATTGGCCAGGTTTGCCCAACCTCGGTAGCCATCGGCGATATGCGTTGGATTGATCGCTCCGGAACATCGCTGGCGACGGGAGCGAGACGGTAGATGCGATAGGTTCCACGGTTGCCGAGAACATCGACGAAAGCACCGACATCGACCGCGGCGTCTTCTACCAGGCTGGAAGCAATTTGCTTGTCCTCGAGTGCCTCAACCATGGTGGCAGCGAGACTGAGTTTCTCGATGCCGAAGCCGGGATCGATATTCTCGATGCGATCACGCAGCAGCTTCGTCAACCAGGCAACGTCGCGGACGGGCTTTGCCGTCCCGGCCCTGAGTGCCTGGATCGTGTTGTCGACCCGGTGGACGATCAGGTCGGTGCGGCGGACACCCAGTCCTTTTGTCTGGAGTTCCAGACAGAGCTTCGTCACGAGCCGCGATATGTATTTTCCGATGGTCTCGGCTGCACCAATCGGCTCGGCGAAGGCACGATGGACCTCGATGATCTCCGGACCGCGGATCGGATCAATCGGCTCGGCGACCCGGCCCATCATCTGGTCGACGCGACGACCGATTTCGGGACCAAAGCGAAGGGCCAACGGTGCACGCGGTGTCGCAGCCAGCTCACCGACGGTTTGGAAGCCAAGCGTGCGCAGACTGATCACGGTCTCGGAATTGAGCCGTAGAGACGAGAGCGGAAGCCGCACAACTGCGTCAGCAGTCCTCCCTGAGGGAATGACCTTGGTCTCGACCGTCATTGATCGTGCCAATCCGTATGCGGCTCCCCAGGTGTCGGCAACGACCGCACGAGTTGGCAGACCCCGTGCGCGAAACCGGTTCACGAGACCGGACAGCATCAGCTCCTCGCCGCCCTGGAGATGATCGGCTCCTTCGGTGTCCATGACGATGCCATCCGGAGGATCAGCCGCCACCACCGGCGAATATTGAGACAGCGCCCAAAGCGTCAGCCTTTCGAGGGCTGCACGATCAGCGGCAGGATCGGCATCGAACATTTGGAGGCCCTGTACCAAGGCCTGTGCTTTGGCCGCCGCCATGCCAACGTGCAGGCCAAGCCTGGCGGCGTTTGCGTCGACAGCGGATAGCCATCGTTTCGAACCGCTCCTGGCGACAACGACCA